>JAEEGJ010030509.1_pt1 | contig 10532 bp, 7 predicted proteins | sample 8958761 | NCBI WGS metagenome assembly JAEEGJ01 (sample SAMN16246546, study PRJNA631951) | gut metagenome | biome: gut microbiome; feature: rumen; material: RS-attached | host: Bos | place: Iran: Karaj | collected 2018-10
GGATCTCCACCAGTTTCACCACATACTCCTAAATGAATATCTGGTCTAGTAGATCTACCTTTTTCAGCAGCCATTTTAATTAATTGACCAACACCTTTTTGATCAAGTGTTTTAAATGGATCTTCTTCATAGATTTTCTTTTCATAGTAAGCAGGTAAGAATTTACCAGCATCATCTCTAGAGAATCCAAATGTCATTTGAGTTAAGTCGTTAGTACCAAATGAGAAGAATTCAGCTTCTTTTGCTAATTCATCAGCAGTTAAAGCAGCTCTTGGAATTTCAATCATAGTACCAACTTGATACTTCATATCAACTCCAGCATTTTTAATTTCTTCATCAGCTGTAGCAACAACTATATCTTTAACATATTTTAATTCTTTTACTTCACCAGTTAATGGAATCATGATTTCTGGAACAATATTCCAATCAGCATGTTTCTTTTTAACGTTAATAGCAGCTCTAATAACAGCCTTAGTTTGCATCTTAGCTATTTCTGGATAAGTAACAGCAAGTCTACAACCTCTGTGACCCATCATTGGGTTAAATTCATGTAATGAAGCAATAATTTCTTTAATTCTTTCAACTGATTTACCTTGAGCTTTAGCTAATTTTTCAATATCAGCTTCTTCAGTTGGAACGAATTCATGTAGTGGAGGATCTAAGTATCTAACTACAACAGAATCACCTTCTAAAGCTTCATATAATTCTTCAAAGTCACCTTGTTGGTATGGAAGAATCTTTTCTAGAGCAGCTTCTCTTTCTTCTACTGTGTCAGAACAAATCATTTCTCTAAATGCAGCTATTCTATCTTCTTCGAAGAACATATGCTCAGTTCTACATAGACCAATACCTTCAGCTCCTAATTCATGTGCTTTTTTAGCATCTCTTGGAGTATCAGCATTAGTTCTAACTTTTAATGTTCTAAATTTATCAGCCCATTCCATAACTCTACCAAATTCACCTGAAATAGTAGCGTCAACAGTTGGAATTAAACCATCATAAATATTACCAGTAGTACCATCAATAGAGATTTCATCTCCTTCATGATATGTTTTACCAGCTAATGTAAATTGTTTATTTTCTTCATCCATTGCGATATCACCACAACCAGATACACAGCAAGTTCCCATACCACGAGCAACTACTGCAGCATGTGAAGTCATACCACCTCTAACTGTAAGAATACCTTGAGCAGCTTTCATACCAGTTATATCTTCTGGAGAAGTTTCTAGTCTAACTAGAACAACTTTTTTACCATTTTCTTTCCATTTAACAGCGTCTTCAGCAGTAAATACTATTTGACCACAAGCAGCTCCTGGAGAAGCTCCAAGTCCTTTACCAGCTGGAGTAGCTTTCTTTAATGCATCAGCATCAAATTGTGGATGAAGTAATGTATCTAAGTTTCTAGGATCAATCATAGAAACAGCTTCTTCTTCAGTTCTCATTCCTTCATCAACTAAATCACAAGCAATTTTTAAAGCAGCTTTAGCTGTTCTTTTACCATTTCTTGTTTGAAGCATATAAAGTTTACCATGTTCAACAGTAAATTCCATATCTTGCATATCTCTATAATGTTCTTCTAGAGTTTTACATACTTCTTTAAATTGTTTAAATGCTTCTGGGAATTTTTCTTCCATTTCAGTTATATGCATTGGAGTTCTAACACCAGCAACAACGTCTTCACCTTGTGCATTAGTTAAGAATTCACCAAATAAACCTTTTTCTCCAGTAGCAGGGTCTCTAGTAAATGCAACACCTGTACCACAGTCATCACCCATATTACCAAATGCCATAGATTGAACGTTAACAGCAGTTCCCCATGAATAAGGAATATCGTTATCTCTTCTATAAACATTAGCTCTTGGATTATCCCATGATCTAAATACTGCTTTAATAGCTCCCATTAATTGTTCTTTTGGATCTGATGGGAAATCAGTACCAATTTTTGATTTATATTCAGCTTTAAATTGATTAGCTAATTCTTTTAAATCTTCAGCAGTTAATTCTACGTCTTGTTTAACTCCCTTAGCTTCTTTCATTTTATCAATTAATTCTTCAAAGTATTTCTTTCCAACTTCCATAACTACGTCAGAATACATTTGAATAAATCTTCTATAACAATCCCAAGCCCATCTTGGATTATTAGATTTTTCTGCAAGTACATTAACAACTTCTTCATTTAAACCAAGGTTTAAAATAGTATCCATCATACCTGGCATAGAAGCTCTAGCACCTGATCTTACTGATACTAATAATGGATTTTCTTTATCTCCAAATTTTTTACCAGTAATTTCTTCCATCTTGATAATATATTCATCAATTTGGCTTCTTATTTCTTCATTTATTTCTCTACCATCTTCATAGTATTTAGTACATGCTTCAGTAGTAATAGTAAATCCTTGAGGAACAGGTAAACCAATATTAGTCATTTCTGCTAAGTTAGCACCTTTACCACCAAGAAGATTTCTCATTGAAGCATTACCTTCAGTAAATAAATATACGTATTTCATACTTCTTATCCTCCTTAATACAATGATTATTATATAAAATATGGAGATATCTATCAAGAGAATTTTACACAAAAATAAAAAAAGTAGTTTTACATAAAACTACTTATATGAACTGGTGTATAGTTTGAATTATCCATTACATAATTTAATACTTGATCTACATTATCATCTACCATAATAATATGTTCATCATCTACATCAGGATTTAATTTTTTAACTAGGTTTAAAGCTTCTAATTTATCTTTATAATCATTAACATACATAATATTATCTCTAATAATATTATAATTTCTAAGAAGAAAATCATCTTTTTGTTTTTGCTCTTCTTCAGTATAGCATCTAGATAAAACATATATTCTTTTATTATCTTTTCCTGCAAGAAATTTTTGAAGAGTTTTATTTAATAAATCATCAGTATAAAAAATATGTCCTCTTACTATTGCTCTAGAAAACTCTATATCGCTATCCACATTAGGATCTGCTTTATAATAATGTTTATTATCTCCAAATTCCATCTTAGCAAGTACTCCGTCTACATCAAATACAAATATACTTGCTGGATCATTTATAAGTTCATTAATTCTAGTCATTATTTCCTCCTTTCATAGTTAAAGCTACTTTTTCTTTATCTTTAAATATTTCTTTAACATATACTTTAACTATATCTCCTACTGATAATACATCAGACGGATGTTTTATATAACTATCTGATATTTCAGATATATGAACTAATCCGTCGTTATGAAGACCTATATCTATAAAGGCTCCAAAAGGTGCTACATTTCTAACGGTTCCTTCTAGTTCCATACCCTCTTTTAAATCATCTATAGTAAGTACATCACTTTTTAAAATTGGTCTTGGTAATTCATCTCTTGGATCTCTATTTGGTTTTTCTAGAGATTCTATTATGCCCTCTAAAGTATAAATGTCTGTATTTAATTCTTTAACTAATTCTTCTTTATTAATAGATTCTAGTTTAGTAATTAATTTATCTGTTCCAATATCTTCTAGGGTTAAACCTAAACTAGATAATAACTTCTTAGTTACATCATAACTTTCTGGATGGATAGATGTTTTATCAAGAGGATTAGTTCCATCTACTATTCTAATAAAACCTATAGCTTGTTCATAAGTTTTATCTGTTAATAATTTGGATATTTCTTCTCTTGATTTAATCTTACCTTTTTCTTCTCTATACTTAATTAGTTTATCTATACTTCTTTTAGTTAAACCTGAAATATGTTTAAGAATAGATGAAGATGCAGTATTAATATTAACTCCTACTTGGTTAACTGTTTTTTCTACTACGAAGTCTAATCTATCTTTTAATTTAGAATCAGGTACATCATGTTGGTATAGACCTACTCCTATTCCATCTGGTGGAATCTTAACTAATTCTGCTAATGGATCTTGAAGTCTTCTTCCAATAGAAACAGCACTTCTTTCATTAGGAGTTAAATCAGGAAATTCTTCTTGTGCTACTTCTTCAGTTGAATATATAGAAGCTCCAGCTTCATTAACAATTATATATTTACAATCTAAGTTATATTCTTTGATTAGGTCTGCTATCATCTTTTCTGATTCTCTAGAAGCTGTACCATTACCAATAGAAACTATATCTATTTTATATTCTTTAATTAATTTTAAAACTGTATTCTTAGCATTTAATGCTTCTTTTTCAGAAGATGCAAATGGTTTAATAACAGTTGAATATAAATATTTACCAGTTTCATCTAATACAGCTAATTTACATCCATTAGAGTATCCAGGATCGAATCCTAATACTCTTTGATTCTTAATTGGAGGTTGCATTAATAAACACTCTAAGTTCTTACCAAAGCTTTCAATTGCTTCATCTGAGGCTACTTCAGAAAGCTCACTTCTTATTTCTCTTTCTATACTAGGTTCAATTAATCTAGTATAAGAATCATTAATTGCATCCCTAACATATTCAGCGCATTTATTTTCTTTCTTAATTAATTTAGATTCTAAGAACTTAATAATATAATCTTTAGAAGATTTAACTGAAACTGAAAGTACATTTTCATTTTCTCCTCTATTAAGTGCTAATACTCTATGAGGTTTAATCTTCTTAATTTCTTCTTCAAAGTCATAATACATTTCATATGTCTTTTTAGAATCTTCAGCATTCTTTTTTAATTTAGAAACTATAGTTCCATGATTAAATGTATTATCTCTAATATATTTTCTATAATATGCATTATCTGATATATATTCTGCAATTATATATTTAGCTCCCCCAATAGCTTCTTCTTCAGTTTTAACTTTATCATTTAAAAACTTATCCACATATAAAGTATCTGGAAAAGAAAGAATAATTTTAGCTAATGGTTCAAGACCATTATTAATAGCATCTGTAGCTTTAGTTTTCTTCTTTTCTTTATATGGTCTATAGATATCTTCTACATCTACTAACTTCTTACACTTCATAATACTATCTTTAAGTTCATCAGTAAGAAGTCCTTTTTCATCTATTAATCTAATTACATCTTCTTTTCTTTTTAATAGATTACATTCATATTCATATACTAAAGAAATAGATTTAATCTTATCTTCATCTAATCCTCCAGTAAACTCTTTTCTATATCTTGCTATAAAAGGAATAGTATTTCCTTCTTCTAATAAAGATAAAGTTTTTTTAACTTGATCAGTTCCGATGTTTTGCTCTAATGCAATACTGCTGATAATATCTTCATTCATTTTATTCACCCTAAAATAATTATACCATAAAACAAATAAAAAAAGAGGTTATTTACCTCTTCTTATACCTGAATTATCATCAGACATTGCTGCAGCTTGTCTTTCTGCTTTTCTTCTTTTATCTGCATCTATAATTGCTTGAGCATTTCTAGTATGTTCATCTATTTCAGCTTTTTCTTCTTCAGTTAAAGGACTACTATTTGCTGCAGTAGTATCAACACTAAAATTAATAGGAGCTTTTGAAAGAACAAATCCTACATAAGTTTTTCCATCTTTTTCATATTGTCGAATTTGACAATTAAAACCTGAATCTCTAGCACCAGCTAAAATTGAAATAGCTTTTTGGACTTCATCTTCAGTTAGAGGTCCATAATTCTTTTGAAAACTTCCATTTACTTTTAAACCTTCTCTTATTTCATTTACATCTATATTTAAAGCCATAATTATTTCTCCTTACTTTTCTTTTCTACTTTTTTAACATCTATTAATGTATTAAATAAAGATATTAAAGCAGTTGAAACAAGTACACCACCTAGTATATCACTAGCCCAATGTACACCAGATATAATTCTACCTGCTATAACTAATGTTAATAAAGTAAGAACTATAAATTTTAAGAATTTAGATCCTTTACCAAAATACTTATCTGCTACCATAGCAAAACTAGTTGCAACGCACATAGCAAGTACAGTATGACTAGATGGATAAGATGCTTCTAAAACCTTATCTATAAGTATTGGTCTATAGTTAATAATTATTTTTTCAAATGCTACATATACTACTAACATAAGTGCATATAGTACACCTAAAGAAATAATTTCTCTATCTACCTTTAATAAACTCTTTCTTTTAATTAATTGAATTACACCTATAACAGCAAATACAACTACTACTAATAATAGTACATATCCTAGGTATTCAGTTACTTTATAGATTTTCATATTAGATCCTATAATCTTATGAAACCATCCATTAAAAGTAGCTAATCCAACTTTAGACTTATTAGGTCCAATTGCTTTAACATTAACAGTTTTTACTATGTAAGTATATACTCCAAATAATACAAATAGAATACTTGTTAGTATAATATTCTTCTTTTTCATAAATACACCTCTCTATCATTAATAAGTATAACATATTTAATAAAAAATAAAAAGTGCATAAGCACTTTTATTTTTGTTCTTTTTTATTTCCTTTTTTTGCAGCTTTTACTAATGAATAAGTATGAACTGAAGGTGGTAATGTATCTTCACTATCATCTCTTAAATCTCTTACCCAAGAATATTCTTCTCTTACAGTTCTATCATTTAATTTATCTTCAGGCATTCCCTCTATATTAAATGCTAGATCGTAATGTAATATATTACCATTTTCATCAACTAATTCATTCCATTCATGATAGCATCCATTAGCAAGTTCACCTTTAACTGTTACACAATTAATACTATATTTACTATTATTTGCTAATAAAGTAATTAGTTCTGCTATTCCATCAGAAGTACCTCTTTTCTTTTTATATACTTCTGTAGGATTCTCTGCCCAAGAGCATTCATATTTAGCTATACCACCAGTAAAACTATCTAGAGCTAAATCTCTATCCATAGTTATATTACTCTTAATATAAGCACAAATATGATCTAACATTACTTTTGAATCTCCTAATAAAGAGATTTTCTTGTTACCAAATCTTTCATCAAAATCTTTAATAACAGCTTCTTGGCTTTCAAATGCTTTTCTACTATCATCAGTTAAATGTCTTGATAGTGTATCTTTAAATTCTCCTGCTTGATTATGTGCCCATGTAGTAAATGATGTTTGCATACCATTTCTATCAAAACCGTTAATCTTAACAAATGATGGGATATTAAATAAATCTAATATTTCATATCTTTCTATGTCATCTACACCATTATCTCTATATAGTAAATCAAGTGTTACTATACCATTATGATTTAATCCTGCTAATAATGATATTAAAATATTATAAGTTTTATATGATTTAATATTTTTAATAGTCATATTTGAATTTGGTTTTTCTTTTAATATTCTAACTATATCATAAAAGCTTTCAGCATTATCATCTAAGAACACTAATAATGTTCCTAGTCCATCTTCGTTACATTCTAAATTATTATTTCTAAAACTATAAAGGTTATCACTCATCGTTGTTTCCTCCCCCTATTCTTAATAATATACTAAGCTTATTTGTAGGTCAATAGAGAAAACAAAAAAAGACTAGAAATCTAGTCTTATTTCTTCTTTGTTTCAACTTGTTTAGGTTCTATAAAAACCCAGGTATATCCCATTTCCTTTAAGCACTCATTTATTGATGAACAGAATAATATATTATTACTAATATCAGTAATTTTACTATTTTTCTCAGTAATGCAATAATAACCAATGTCATCACCAACTTCATTAAATAGTCTATTAAAATCTTCTTTTTCTGCAGGTCTATTTAAGTCCTTTGTTTTCTTTCTAAAACTTATTTTATAAAGAAATTTGACCACATCTCTCATTGGTTGAATCAAGTTTTCTCTTTTCGTTTTCGAATTATATTTTTCATATAAATCCAGTTTTGCTATAAAATCATATATTTCTTCAACAGGTGCATATTCTTTAAGTTTCTCCACTAAACCATTTAAATCTGCATTAAAAAATAATTTTTCCATTACGTCGCTACCGATTATTTTTTCGAGCTTTTGTACAATACTAATTTCAAAAGAATAAGCTGCACCAGATGGATCACCATTATTAAAATACTTAGTAGTAAGATATTCAGTATACCCTTCATTTAACCCATGACCAATAGATTGTTTTGTTTTCAAATTATCTTGACTAAACCCACAAAAAGTTATATCTCTTTTCTTATCATAAAAAGCACTGGCTAAATGAAGTAACTCATGAAAGATTACCCTTCGTATCTCATTCATTTCTTTTTTTAAAGTGATTTTATTTCCTTTAACATAATATTCTCCTCTATTAGTAGTACCATCTAATATTATGTCTTTCACATATCTAAAGTTTTTTACATTTACCGAATCAATATTATTAAAATAATATTTTAAATATTCTTTTGGAAAAGTACTAGTTATTATTTTATTAAATTCAAGAATAAATTCGCCATACTGTTTTTTTAATACTTCTTTTTCATCTATAGTTAATGAACCGCTTACTACCTCTGGTGGTAAATCTATTGTTTTAATACCTTTGTTTTTATAATCTCTACGTAAAGTATATTTATTATAATAAATCTTTTTTCTTAATCTATTAGCACATGTATATGTAGTTACATACATGACAGGATAAGCAAGAAAAGGAAGTATCCAAAGAGGACCCGGATGAGCAAAGGCATTTCTAAGTGACTCTATAAAACTATTAAAATCCATATTATTCACTTATCCTTTCCAAAAAGGACTCAACTTCATTCCAGTCTTCATCTTTTTCAATATCTTCTAATTCTCTATCTTTCTCATTAGGATAAAAAATGGATGCAAACATGTTGATCTTACCATCAGAACCATTTTTATTATCAGTATATATAATATAATTATTGCCTGTTTTAATTGAATAAAAAGTATATAATACTTCGTATTCTATTTCTTCACCATCAATAACAACTTTAAATGTATTTCTATCTTCCATATTACATACTCTCCTACTATTATAAGTATAACATATTAAAACACAAAAAAACTAACATAAATGTTAGTTATTTTTAAATGGTCGGGAAGACAGGATTTGAACCTGCAACCTCTTGGTCCCAAACCAAGCGCACTGCCAAGTTGTGCTACTTCCCGATATATATTATAAAATGGTGCGCTCTAAGGGATTCGAACCCCTGACCTTTTGGTTCGTAGCCAAACGCTCTATCCAGCTGAGCTAAGAGCGCATACGCACTTCAAAGAACATATAAATAATATCATTTTTATTATTTAAAGTCAACAATAAAAAAAAAAATAAAGAATTTTTCATTCTTTATTTTTTTAACATTCTTTCAAAAGCATTTAATGCTTTAGTAATTAATCTTCCTTCTACTCTAGAAGCTACTCTTCTTCCAACTTTTCTTGGAATAGAATTCTTTTTCTTTCTTTCAGCTTCTCTTTCTTCTTTTTCTTTTTGCTTTCTAGCTTTTTCAGCTTCTTTTTCAGCTGCTATTTTAGCTTTTTCTTCATCTTTAATTCTTTGTTCTTCAGCTTTCTTAGTATTCTCTTCTTCTACCATTTTGTCTATTTTCTCGGAAGCTGATTCGTCATCTATCTTTTCATCATATTTACCAGCAAGAGGACTATTGTTAATTATTCTAAGTCTAGTACCATCATCAATAACACCTATCTTACTTTGTGGTGGAAGTATAGTTACTCTTTCACATACTTCAGGTTCACCTTTTTCATTTTGGAAACTTACTATTGCTTCACCAGTACCAAGTTCAAGAATAGTATCATATGTCTTAAACTCTGGATTAGTTCTAAATGAATCAGCTGCAGCTTTAGCAATCTTTTGATCAGCTGGAGTATAAGCTCTTAAGTTATGTTGAACTCTATTTCCAAGTTGTTCAAGAATAGTTGCAGGAATATCCACAGTATAATGTGATATGAAATATAATCCAATTCCTTTAGATCTAATTAATCTAACTATTTTTTCTATTTGTTTTAATCTATATGAAGGCATTTCTCTAAATAAGAAATATGCTTCATCAAAGAAAAATACAACTTTAGGTTTATCTAGGTCACCTACTTCAGGCATATGATCATATAACTTAGTTAACAAACATAACATAACTGCAGAATATAGATCTGGGTTTTTATATAATTCTACGGCATCAAGTATATTTACTATACCTCTTCCTTCATTATTAACTGCTACAAAATCATGAATATCAAGTTCAGGTTCTCCAAAGAAATTATCTAATCCTTGGTTTTCTAATACTCCTAAACTTCTAAGTATTACACCAACACTTTGTGTAGTTACATTACCATAACTAGTAGTATATTTATTTCTGTTTTCACCAACATAGTTTAATGCTTTCTTTAAATCTATTAAATTATCTAAATCTAATCCTTCATCTTCTGCAACTTTAAATACGATGTTTAAAACACCTTCTTGAGCTTCAGATAATCCAAGCATAATAGAAAGTATATTCGGACCTACATCAGATACTTTAAATCTAATTGGATGTCCTTGTTTACCATATACATCCCAAAATCTAACTGGAAATTCTTTAACATCAAAATCAGTTAGTTTTAAAGATTCTACTCTCTTTTGAATGTTTTCATTCATTTCACCACTAACAGCAGTTCC
>JAEEGJ010030511.1_pt1 | contig 10532 bp, 4 predicted proteins | sample 8958761 | NCBI WGS metagenome assembly JAEEGJ01 (sample SAMN16246546, study PRJNA631951) | gut metagenome | biome: gut microbiome; feature: rumen; material: RS-attached | host: Bos | place: Iran: Karaj | collected 2018-10
GCGGCAACGACCCCGGCAATCCGAGCGATCCGCCGGAAGAACCCGGCGCGGTCTCGGCGGTGGACGCCTGCCTGGAGCTGCCGGACAAGGCCTATGTGGGTCACGACGTGCCGGCGAAGGACTGCTCCACGTATACCGTGGACGGCGAGAACATGACCGCGGCCAGGGCCGCGGAACTGGGCCTCGGCAGGAGCAGCTTTGTTATCGTGCAGAAGGGCGTGGGCAGCATCCGCAAGTCCGGCAAAACCGGCGCGATCGCGGTGTTCGACAAGCCCGGCACGTTTTCGGTCAAACTGACCGCGACGGCGGAGAACGGCCTGAAGGACACGGATACGAAGAGCATTCAGATCCTGAAGACGCCGGCCATCCTGGAGGACGTCGGCGGCGTGCAGAAGGAGAACCGCAAGCAGAAGCTGATCGTAACTGTCGCCCAGGACCCACGTCATCCGGTGAACGAACTCACGATCCAGCTGACGGAGCCGGAGAGCGGCGAAAGCATCAGCGTTTCCAAGGTGTTCGGCGGGGCGGAGAACGCGCCTGCCAACGCGGCGCACCTCAAATACCGCAGCCTGTTCGACTGCGGCTCGGATAAGTATTACCTTTGCGTCGAGCTGGATTTCCTGACGAAATGGCACGCGGCGAAGACGCTGTCCTACGAGATCCGCGCGAAGGACAGCGCGGGGAACACGGACGCAGCCTTCGGCACGTTCGACGTGGCGCCGGATCTGCCGCCTTACGCTGCCATCGACCTGGAGGACGTGTATTACCGCAGGGAGGGCAGCAACACCGCGTCCATCACGGCGGTCTGCGCCTCCTCTTCCGACGGGGACGCCCTGCAGCGGACGTGGGAATACAAGCGGGAAGGCGGCAGCTGGCAGAGCATCCCGGCCATGGCGGGCTACGCCGACCTGAGTTTCGGCAGCGGCAAGCAGATCCGCTTCGACCAGGCCGGCGTCGGTCCCTTCGAAGTGCGTCTGACGGTGAAGGACCGCTGGACGGAAGAGACGCTGGAGGAGTACGTGACGGACGCGGACCGCCTGTCCGCTTCGGCTGCAGACGCGTCCTATGTGGACAACGTGGCGCCGCGGGTCGGGCTGGATCTGCTGCGCACCGAGACGGCGGAGGTGTTCGTGCTGACGGAAAGCGACAAGCTGCAGCGCGACGTGCTGGCAGCGGCTCCGGGACTGAAGGCCGCGCTGCTCGCCGAAGGCGTCTCGCTCGATCTGCGCGCGGATTTCCGGCAGGCGAAAACCGGCGACGCGACCGGCGCTCTGACGGAGGTAACGACGGGGGGTCACGGGGCGAGGGACTACCGCGGCAGCGAGCTGCAGCTGCATTCCCGCTCGTTCAGCGGCATGTGGGACGGCGGCAACCTCGTCTGCGACGGGCGGTACAGCTACCTGCTGTCCCCGACGGTGCAGGCGTACGCGGCCGACCCGAAATACGGCATCCACACCTACCCGTTTACGCTTACCGCGCGGGACGCGGAAGGCAAGACCGTGTGGACGACGACGGTCACGCGGGCGGTCCTGGACAGCCAGACCGACCTGCGGGACGCCTCCTGGGGCTTCGACGCGGACGGCACGTACCTGTATCTGACGGACGGCGGCCGGACGGCGCTGTTCGATCTCCGCACGGGCACATACGTCGCCACGCTGAACCAGGCGCTGGGCAGCTTTAACGTCGTGACGGCAGAATCTCTCTACACGTTCAAGAGCGACGGCATCTACCGCATGCCGAAGGGCGGCGGCGCGATGAAGCGCATCTACGCCGGAGAGATCAGCTGTCCCGCCTGTCTGGGCGGCCGGATCCAGTTCCTGCTGAAGGCGGATCTGGGCAAGGGCCTCGGGCTGTACCGGGGCGTGTTCGATCCTGATGGCGAAAGCGTGCGCTGCCGGCTGCTGGAAGGGTCGCTGGAAGGCTACGCGAAAGACGCGCAGGGCCTCGCCATCGACGCTTCCGGCGCGGTGTTCGCTTACGCGCAAAACCGTGCGTACTGCTTCGGTCCGGACGATCTGCTGATCCGGGTCATTCCGCTGAGCAGCTCGAGCAACGCCCGCAAGGTCTTCCCCGTGTGGAACGGCAGCGGCCGGGTGCGCTACGTGGCGCAGACCGGTCACGAGCGCTATCCGAAAAGCTACGAGGTCTGGTGCCGGTGCGAGGGCGTGTACACGGAGGAATCCTACAGCGACCGCCGCGTCAAGGAGGACAATTATCCGAACTTCGGCGACCCGGTCGTGTTCGCGGCCGAGGACGAAAACGGCGCCATCGGGATCTATCTGGGCTGCAATTACGTGTATTCCACGGGGGAACGCTATCTGGACACCGCGCTGTTCACGTTCAACGGCGACTTCCGCAATCCCATGGGGTTCCCCATGGAGCACGGCTATCAGAGCATCCGTTACCTGTGCGCTACCGCGAACCGGGACGGGCGCTCGGACATCAAGCAGATCGTGCACGTGGCGGAGAGCCGCGCGGACGAGGAGGAGCGGCTGATTGCGAAGCATCTGTCCGGCGAGGCGAATTACAGTTATTATCTTTCTCTGAACGGCGCCCAGACCCCGCAGGGCGTTGCGGCGGCGCTGGACGGCATCGCCGCGGCGGTGCGGGCCATGAAGCAGGAGGGCGAGAACGCCGCGGTCTTAAGCGGCAGCCTGACCCGCGGCATCAGCCTGGCGCCCGATACGACGTACTACTACGAATACGAGACGACCGCGAAGACGGACGTCCTCTCCGTGGAAGCGGACATCGCGCGGCCTTCGGGCATGCCCGGATCTGCTGGCGGCTATCAGGTGACGTCGAGCCACGTCGAAAACTTCGACGACACCGCGGTGGAACCGTTCTTCCGGGCGGACGCGTCCGCGATCGGCGGCGGGCGGTACCAGATCGCGAACCTCCGGACGAAGGAAGACAGCTACATGCACGTACAGAGCGGCACGTCGAAGCCGCTGACGTTTACCGTGCCGGCGGGATACCGGGCCGTGCTGTGCATGGATTACGAGTATTCCTGCTATTCCTCCGACCCCGGCGGAAAGCAGCTGCTGCTGAGCAAAGACGGCGGGACCGCGCTCGCGCTGGACGTTCCGTCCGCGGGCCTCACCCGGAGCAGCGGCACCTACATGCACGCGGCTCTGCTGGAAAGCGGGTCGTATAAGCTGGACTGCGCGCTGAAGGAGCGCACGAAGAGCGGCGGACGGACGTGCACGTTCTGGATCGACAATCTGAAGGTGCTGCTCGTGCAGGAGGGCGCCGCGCAGACGTCCGCTGGCCTGCAGAAACTGCCCGCCCAGTCCACTGTGACCGGAGACGGTACGATGCGCAGGGTCAGCGGCAGCTTTACGACGCCGCAGCAGGCGGCGCACTTCGGGACGTACCCCTGCCAGAAGGTGACGGGGCTGAGCAACGCGTTCGCGGGCGTCACCGAAGAGATGCGCGGCTATACGAAAAATCTGTACCTGAACCTGACGATCCCCGCGGGCCGGCAGGCGTTGTATACCGTCTTTACCGGCAGCGGCCGGGGCGGGTCCTACACGTCCTCGAACACGGGCAAGACGCGCTATTACGACGCGAGCTGGACGTTTGACAACGCGCTGCACGGCGTCCACACGCTGGAGCGCGGCGGTCTTCTGGATCTGTACGTCCTGCCGGAGAACGCGCGCTTCGTCTGGAAAGGGCTGACGGGGGAGCACGTGATGAAGGCCTCCGTCAACACGAATTACGGCGGGCGTGTGGCGTTCGGCACGCTGCAGATGTACGTGAACAGCGAAGGCGCCACGGTGCCCACTTCGCTGCAGCAGGGCCGCTTCTTCGAGGAGGCGGGCAGCCTCTACGCCGAGGACCTGGTCTTTTCCGGCGGCGGCCGCGTGACCCTGAACGCCCCCGAAGGCACGGCGGTCCGCAACCTGCGGATCTACGCGGTCAGCGGCAGCGCGCAGGTGAACGCCCTGCAATGCGCGTTCAAGAGCGACACGGATCTGGCGGGCTGGAGCGGGTCGACGGCGAACGCGAAGATCGAACCGTTCCGGAGCGAAAAGGAAGAGCCCGCCCGGGTCTACGCCAAGGGCGAGGCGATCCAGTACCAGGTGTTCTACAGCGATTTCGAGCACGACCCCTCCAAGAAGCAGCACTGGGTCTACACCCACGAGCCGCTGACGGACGGGCCGTACCCGCAGGCCGGCAAGGACCTGTCCGCGCCGGTCACGAAGTTCTACGTGGACGGCAAATACACCGCGACCCACTGGCAGGAGGACTCCACCGGCACGCCTCCGTACGACAAGGAGTCCAACAAGGTGGAGATCACGTTCTACATCAACAGCGGGCCGGGCAACGACGCGCCGTGGGTCAAGAACATCGCGACGACGCCTTCGCCCGTCAAACAGGGCAACACGTATACCGTCAAGACGGCCGTGGACGATAAGGACAAGGACCCGCTGACGGTGACCATCGAGGTGTACAAGGACCAGGGCAGCCAGCCCATCGGCAAGAAGACCGTAAAGGATCTGAAGCCGGACGCGGCGGGCAGGTATCCCGACGTCGTCCTGTCCGGCCTGCCCAAGGCGGAAGCCGGCACGTACGACGTGGTCGTGACGGTCCGGGACGGCGGCGGCGCGGACGTAAAGTCCCTGCGCTTCCAGGTGAAAGAGGAACGGTCGCTGACGGGCACGGTCACGCACACGGCGGCCTGGGAGGCGAACCGCCTGGCCTGGAACGAGGCGAAGAAGGGCACGGCCGCGGTGCGGCCGCCGAACATGTTCTGGCCGGGCGAGGTGCTGGTGCTGAACGCGCCGTGCACGGGCGACCCGGTGTCGGTGGACGCCGTCCTCGTGCAGTTCCCGCAGTACGCGGCAAGGCTCGCCCGGGGCGCGGCAGGGGCGGACGGAAAGCCCGTCTATACGGGTCAGCTCTGGCACAGCTCGATGCTGCAGACGATCGGGACGGCGAGGCCGGTGCCGGCGACGGTGCGGTTCACCGCCCGGTACGCGGACAACAGCGTGCTGACGTGGGACGTGGCGATCGTTTTCGACCAGTCGAACGGCTCGTACTACCAGCTGCATAGAAATTATTAGCGACGAAAGGATACGGACTCCTCCGTATCCTTTTTCTCTACTATGAATTACCATTTACTTTTGATAAAATAAAGGGTATGGAAAACCGCATCCGCATCGACAACCGGCATTTTTACAGAACGCTTCTGGCGGTGGCTGTCCCCATCGCGCTGCAGAACCTCATCTCCAGTTCGTTTTTCCTCGTGGACACCGTCATGGTGGGCAAACTGGGCGAACTGGCGCTGGCCAGCACGGGCCTTGCCACCCAGGTGTTCCACGTGCACTGGATGATGATCTTCGGCTTCTGCACGGGCTGCAGCACGTTCTACAGCCAGTTCTGGGGGGCGAAAGATCTTCCGAACATCCGCAAGGTCGTAGGCGTGGCCTGGACGTTCTGTCTGGCGGCCAGTCTGCTGTTTTTCTGCGCGGGCCTGTTCGCGCCGCAGGGCGTGCTGGCCCTGTTCACGAACGACCCCTCCGCCAAGATCGTAGGCACCGGATACCTGCGCATCGCGGCGGTCAACTTCCTGCTCGTCGCGGCGGCGCAGCCCCTGGTGGCGGCGCTCCGTTCCACCCAGCAGGCGAAGATCCCCCTGTACATCACGATCATCGCGTTCTTTACGAACACGGTGCTCAACTACGGGCTCATCTTCGGCAAGCTGGGCATGCCCCGCATGGAGGTGAGGGGCGCGGCTCTCGCGACGGTCATCAGCCGCCTCGTGGAGCTGCTGGCGACGGCGTATTTCGTCTTCGGCCGGAACAACGTCCTGTCCGGAAAGATCCGGGAATTCTTCGCGTTCGACCGCGGCTTTATGGTCCGCGTGCTGAAGAACGCGTCCGCGACCACAGCGAACGAGACCCTCTGGGGCGCCGGCATCGCGGCGCAGAACGCGGCGTACGGCCGCATGGGGGTGACCGCGTTCGCGGCCTATAAAGCGGCGAGCTCCATCGCGGACTTCTTCCTGATGGCCTGCTTCGCGACGTCCGCGGCGTCCCTGGTGCTGCTGGGCGAACAACTGGGCCAGGGCAATTACGACTACGCGAAAGCGCTGTCGAGAAAACTGCTGCACGTAGGGCTGGGCTTCTCCGTGTTCATGGCGGCGCTCATGTATCTGTGCCGCGCGCCGTTCATCGGGCTGTTTACGCTCACGGACGAGGCGAAGCTGTGGACGAACCGCATCCTGCTGATCACCGCGCTCGTGCAGCCGCTGCAGAACCACAACGCGTTCCAGGTCTGCGGCACCATGCGCAGCGGCGGAGACGCCCGCTTCGCGGCGATCTGCGAGGTGGCGACTGTGTGGGTCATCCGCGTGCCGCTGGCCTTCTTCGGCGCGCTCGTCCTGAAGCTGCCCATCTACCTGGTGGCGCTGCTGTGCGAGGCCGAGAGCGTCATCAAAGCCGTTATCCTTTACGTCCGCTACCGCAGTGACAAGTGGATGAAGAACATGATCGAGGGAATGTAAATGAAGCACATCAGCATCGTCGTGCCCTGCTACAACGAAGAAGAGGCGCTGCCCCTGTATTACGAAGCCATGCTGCCCGTGCTGGAAACGCTGCGCGCGCAAGGCGCGGACGTCGATTTCGTGTTCGTCGACGACGGCTCCAAAGACGGCACGCTGCGCGTACTGAGAGACCTGCACGAAAAGGACGGGCGCTGCGGCTACGTCAGTTTTTCGCGCAATTTCGGCAAGGAAGCCGCCATGTACGCGGGGCTGCAGCACGCCAAAGGCGACTACGTCGCGGTCATGGACGCGGACCTGCAGGATCCGCCCGAGATGCTTCCCGACATGCTGCGCATCCTCGAGGAATCCCCGGCGGACGACCCCGTCGACTGCGTCGGCACCCGCCGCACGGACCGCAAGGGCGAACCGCCCATCCGCAGCTTTTTCGCGCGGTGCTTCTACCGGCTCATCAACAGGATCTCCAAGACCGAGATCGTGGACGGCGCCCGCGACTACCGCCTGATGACCCGCCGCATGGTCGACGCCATCCTGTCCCTGAGCGAATACAACCGCTTCTCCAAGGGCATCTTCTCCTGGGTCGGGTTCAAGACCCGGTGGCTGGAATACGTCAACCGCGAACGCGTTGCCGGCGAGACGAAGTGGAGCTTCCGCAAACTGTTCCTGTATTCCATCGACGGCATCACGGCCTTTTCGACCGCCCCGCTGGCCATCGCCAGTTTCTCGGGCATGGCGATCTGCGCCGTCAGCTTTATCGCGCTGTTGTTCGTGTTCATCCGGGCGCTCGTGTTCGGCGACCCGGTGGCGGGCTGGCCCTCCATGATCTGTATCATCCTGTTCCTGGGCGGCGTGCAGCTGCTGGGCATCGGCATCCTGGGCCAGTACCTGGCGAAGACGTACCTGGAAGTGAAGAACCGCCCGCAGTACGTGCTGCAGGAGAAAAACGTTAACGAATGAGAAAGTTCGGCCTTGCGCTGTACACAATCTTTGCGCTGCTGTTCGCCGGCCTGCCGTTCTTCGTGCTGAAGATGAGCTGGCAGGGCGCGGCCGCCTACGAGGGCTTTACGCTGACGCCCTGGATCTGGGCCGCTCTCGGCGCGCTCGCGCTGTGCCTCGTCCCGAAGGAACTGCCGCAGTTTCCGGACTGGCTGGCGGCTCCGCTGTGGGGCTGCGCGGCGTTCCAGTACCGCTATCACTGCTTCCACCTGATCGAGACGCACATGACCATGAAGTACGACTTCGCGGCGGTGATGGACTCGGTGAAGGGCATCAAGCAGGCGAAGGAAGCGATCTTTACGCACTGGGCGTTCTATCCGCGCGTGCTGGAATGGTGGAACGGCCTGTGCAGCCAGGAGTATTACTACCGCAACGCGGTGTATTTCAACCTGCTGACCTGCGCGGCGTGCGTGCTGCTGGTCTACCTGATCGCCCGGCGCGTCTGGAAGCGCCAGCGGGCAGCGATGATCGCGGCGGCGATCGCGTGCTTCTGGCCGTCGCTGTCGTACTACGCCTCGGTGACCACGAACGAACACCTGGCGACGCTGGGCATCCTGCTGACGAGTTATCTGGGGATCCTGGCGTGGCAGCTGCGCGAAAAGCGCTGGCTATGCGCGGTCCTGGCCCTGCTGGCCGGGCTTGCCGCCGGCGCAACGGACTTATTTAAGCAGTTCTCGCCTGTTTTCCTGATTGCAAGTTTTGGAACAGGGCTGCTGTTCCTGCTGATCGAGCATAAAAAACAGCGCGGGGAAACGCGGACGGAAGCCGCAAAAAGAAGCCGCAAACTCGGCAAGCAGATCCTGTCCCTGATCCTCGCGATCGCGGTCATGTTCGCCCTTTCGACCGGGGTCAAGGAAAGAGCGTACCGCTGGCTGGAAGGCTACCTCGACATGCCCGTCTGCCGCAACGCCACGGCACACTTCCTCTGGATCGGCCTGAATTCCAAGGGCGGCGGCGTGTGGACCGAAGAAGAGGGCATGAAAGTCTACGAGCTGGCCGAGCAATATAACAACGACTACGACCAGGTGATGGACGGCCTGATGGACCTGCTGAAAGCGGATCTGGACGCGCACCGGGATAAACTGCCCGGCACGCTGCGCAACAAGATGGAGACGGACTGGAAGGCCGATATCGGGGTCACGCAGTGGGTGAAGACCCTGTACGACGAAGTCGCGATCTGGGAGGAAGAGACCGGCGAGGAATTCCACGACTGGTCGGTCAGCCGCGAGGAGCTGGACGAGATCGACTTCGACCCGGGTCACCTGATCACGATGAGCTCGGCCGCGTATTACATGTGCGTGATGGGGCTGGTGGCCCTGGGCGGCGTGCTGGCGATCTTTCTGCGCAGCCCGGCCGAGACGTATCTGCGGCTCGTGTTCTACGGCTACGCGCTGCTGTTCCTGCTGAGCGAGGCGCAGGGGCGCTATCAGGTGGTGCTGTTCCCGGTGTTCGCGCTGCTGGCGGCCGGCGCCTGCGAGGTGGCAGGGTCCGCGCCATGGATGTTACGGAAGAAACCTTCACAGAAAGGAGAAGAGATACATGGAACTTAAATTCGGAACCGCGGGCATCCGCGGCATCATGGGCCCCGAGCCCGGACTGATGAACAACGGGACCGTGTGCCTGGCGACCCTGGGCGTGGCGGGATGGCTGAAGGCAACGCACGGGGACAAGGATCTCCTCGTCGTCATCTCCCGTGACTCGCGCAACAATTCCCTGGAATTCGCGCTGGAGACGGCCAAGACATTGGAAGAGTGCGGCATCCGCGCGCTGATGTTCGAAGAGATCATGCCGGTGCCGGTGCTGAGCTTCGCCGTGCGGTATCTGAAGGCGGACGCGGGCGTGATGATCACGGCCAGCCACAACGCGAAGGAATACAACGGCTACAAGCTGTACGGCGCCACGGGCGGCCAGGTGCTGCCGGAGGACGCGGACGTGGTGCAGGCGGAGATCCGCAAGGTCTCTGCGCTTGCCGGCGAGACGGACAAAGCCGCCGATTTCACTCCGGCCTACGTCCCGGAGGAAGTGTATAACGCCTATATCGAAGCGATGCGCAGCGCCTCCAACGCGACCCAGCCCATCGATGGCGAACCGCTCAAGGTCATCTACACGCCGCTGAACGGCAGCGGTTTCCGGCCGGTCACAGAGACGCTGGCAGCGGACGGCTACGACCTGTTCACCGTGCCCGAACAGGAGCAGCCGGACGGCAACTTCACCACCACAGGCCAGCCCAACCCCGAGTTCCCGGCGGTCTACCGGCTGGCGCTGGAATACGCGAAGGAAAAGCAGCCCGACATCATCGTCGCGACCGACCCGGACTGCGACCGCGTCGGCTCGATGGTAAAGACGGCAGAGGGCTACCGCCTGCTTTCCGGCAACGACCAGGGCGTGCTCGTGCTGAGCTACCTCTGCGAGACCCGCGACATGTCCGGCAAGACCTTTATCTCTTCGTTCGTGTCCACGCCGCTGGCGGACCGCATCGCGAAGGCGAAGGGCATGGACGTCGAGAAGACGCCCGTCGGCTTTAAGTTCATCGCCGCAGGCATGGACCGCACGCAGGAGCAGTTCGGCTATGCGTTTGAAGAGAGCAATGGTATGATCATCGGCCAGTACGCCCGCGACAAGGACGGCGTCGTCGGCGCCAGACTGCTGTGCCAGGCGGCGGACTACTACCGCAAGAAGGGCAGCAGCGCCGCGGAAGAACTCGACCGGCTGAACGCGGAGTACGGCCCGGTCTTTTCGAAGACGGTCGACTTTGTGATCGGCCCGGACGACGAGAAACCTGAGACGACAGTGAACGAATATGATGACGGCAGCAAAGTTGTCGTACGTCCTTCCGGTACAGAACCGAAGATCAAGTATTACTTCTTCGCACCGTCCGAAGAACGCTTCTCTGAGCTCAGAGAAGAGTACGGCGTATAAATATCCTGTTGCGCAACAGATACGCCTCAGAGGTCCGTTTAGAGCCTCTGAGGCGTATCTGTTTTTGAGGATGGTATCTGAACCTGTCGAAACACAGTTGACAATATATGGA
>JAEEGJ010030515.1_pt1 | contig 10531 bp, 8 predicted proteins | sample 8958761 | NCBI WGS metagenome assembly JAEEGJ01 (sample SAMN16246546, study PRJNA631951) | gut metagenome | biome: gut microbiome; feature: rumen; material: RS-attached | host: Bos | place: Iran: Karaj | collected 2018-10
GCCGATGGGGACTTCGATCAGGCCGCCCTGCCGGACTTTTCCGGCGAGGGCGAAGGCTTTCGTGCCGTGGGATTCGTCCGTGCCGACCGCGTTGAACGCCGAGCCGCCGTCCGCGAGGATGATCGGCACGCACGCGAACGTTTCCACGTTGTTCATGAGCGTGGGGAGACTGCGGAGGCCGCCGTTCACGGGGAATGGCGGGCGTTTGCGCGGGATGCCGCGCCGGCCCTCGATGGATTCCAGCAGGGCCGTTTCCTCGCCGCAGACGAACGCGCCCGCGCCGCGGAACAGCACGAGGTCGAAGCCGGGTGCGAGCCGCTCGAACACGCCGGACGTGCGGAGCTTCGCGATCACGCGTTCCAGCACGGCCACCGCCTGTGTGTATTCCTCGCGGATGTAGATGATGGCGAGCTTCGCGCCGATGGTGCGGGCGGCGATCAGGATGCCCTCCAGCACGCGGTACGGGTACGACTCCATCAGCATGCGGTCCATGAACGCCCCGGGGTCGCCCTCGTCGGCGTTGCAGATCACGACCTTCCGGTCGCCCGGGGCCTCCAGCGCCATGCGCCATTTCTCCCCGGTCGGGAACCCGCCGCCGCCGCGTCCGCGCAGTTTGGATGTTTTCAATTCCGCTACGATCTGCGCCGGAGTCATTTCGAACGCACGTTCGAGCGCGGCGAATCCGCCGTGCACCTTGTAGTCGTCGAGCGATTCCGGGTCGTCCATGCCGCTGTTCCGGGTCACGAGGCGAAGTTTGTCGAGCTCGGGCGGAAGGTCCGCGAGCTTCATGCAGCCCTGCGATCTGCGGCTGTAGAAGGCGTCCAGAAACGCCCGGCTCTTCCAGCCGAGCTCGCGCGTGGAAAAATGCTGCGCCACGATCTGCCGCACGTCGTATTCCTGCACGTTGTCGTAGTGGAAGATGTTGTTTTCCAGCACGACCGTGACCAGCGGCGCGCGGTAGGACATGCCGTGACAGCCCACTTCCTTCACCTTGTAGTCGAACTTGCCGCTGCGGCGTTCTTCCTCAAAAGCATCGAAGATGCGTCCGCTCCCGGCGGCCCGGCAGGAGGAACACCGGCAGATGCGGATTTCCGGCTGGCGTTTTTCGTTTGAGGATTCCTCCGCCGCGTTTGCGCCGGACGCCTCCTCCTCGCGGACCATCCGCAGGAAGTCCTTCACCACGGTCCCGACCGTGCCGGGCACGACGTGGCCGAAGATGTGTTTGTCGATCTGGACCGCCACGGCGAGCATGCAGCAGCCGAGGCAGGCAACCTTGCTGACCGTGAAAAGTCCGTCGGGCGAGGTGTCGCCGCCGTCCGGGATGTTCAGATGCTTGCGGAACGCCTCGTAAACGTGCTCCGCGCCCTTCACGTAGCAGGCGGCGCCGACGCAGACCTTGATCTGGTGTTTGCCGCACGGAGTGAAGCGGAACGCCTGGTAGAAGCTCGCCACGCTGTACACGCGGTTCAGCGGCACGTTCAGGCGGGCGGCGAGTTCGGCCATCGGCTCCGGCAGCAGGCAGCGGTCGCGCCGCTGAAGCGCGATCAGCTCCGGCAGAAGCGGGTCGATGAGGTCGACATGAGGAGCGGGAGCGTCCGTCATGGCTTCGCCTCCAGGCAGATGAGCTCGTTATCGTCCGTGCGGAGGATGATGTTTCCTTTGTGGAACGCCGGGACGCAGACGACTTTTTTGCCGAGTTCGAATTTGTCCTCGATTTCGATTTTATCCTCTTCCGGTTCCATTTTGTAGAGCACGCCGTCGAGGTCGACCGCCACGATCTTCCCGCCGACCGCGACGGGCGAGGCGTAGAAGCCGTTGTCGAGGTCCGCCTCGTAAAGTTCATGTCCGTCCGTCGCGTCGATCGCGATGATCGTGCCGCCGCTGCCGAACAGCAGATACTGGTCGCCGAAGAGCACGGCGGACGCCACATCCGGGGCAGGGGATTCTTCGTTCTGGAACAGAATCTCGCCGTCGCTCGCGCTGAACGCGCCGGTGAACGCGCCGGAGTTCGAGAAGAAGATCTTTCCGTCGCGGGCGGACGCGGATGCCGCCACCTCGCCGCCCATGCACTCCAGCCACCAGAGCTCTTCGCCGGTTTCGAGGTCGAAAAGCTCGGCGAGCTCGTTTCCCGCCGTAAAGATCATGCCTTTGCCGTCGACTACGAGCCCCTTCGGGGACGACCACGAGGCCGAGGCGTCGCGTTCGTTTTTCCACACGGTTTCGCCGGTGAACACGTTCAGCGCGAAGAGCGTCTGCGATTCGTCCAGGTCGTACTGCACGACGAGCTTGTCGCCCATCAGCAGCGGCGAGGCCGCGTACCCGTACATGATGGCCGGATCGGGGAGCTGCCTGTGCCAGAGTTTCGTGCCGTCGTGGGCGAGGCAGAGCACCTCGCCCGTGGCGAAGACCGCATAGACGCGCTTCGAATCCGCGCACATGGTCGGCGCGGCGTAACCGGTGTCCTCGGTGACCTCGGGTTTCGTTGTCGCCGGGGGCGTCTCCGCCTTCCATTTGAGCCCGCCGGAGTTGGCGTCATAGCAGAAGACCGCACCGGTCTTGCCGTCGCTGCCGGAGACGAACACGAGGTCGTCCCACACGACCGGCGAATTGTTGCCGGGGAGCGCGATCGGGCTGGTCCATTTCTGCTGGAAATCCCATTTCTCTGGGAGTGCGTTCGAGTTCGGCAGCGTGGAGCCGCGGAACTGCGGCCACTGCGTCTTTTCCGCCTCAAGCGCGGCAAGAAGGTCGATGGTTTCGGTCTGAATCGGTTTTACCTCGCCGGGCTGTGATTGCGTTCCGGCGTCTCCCGAGGCGGCCTGAACGGGTTTCTTCTCCGCCGGGACGAGCACGGCGCGCAGGACGATGAGCGCGACGGCCAGCACCACGATCCCGCAGGACGCGAAGATGAGCAGCTGGCGGCGTTCCTTTTCCGGTACGGACGCTGCGCCGCGCGGGACTTTCAGTTTCGGGGCGAACCAGAACATTTCCGCGCCGAAGAGGCCGCACAGCACGAAGAACGCGATGCCGAGCAGGAGCACGCCGCGGCGCTGTTTGTCCGTCGTCTGGAAATAGGTCGCACGGTACAGATAATCCAGGTCGCGCACGGTCTTCGCAAGTTCCGCGTCCGCCAGGTCCTGCTGTTTCAGGGCGGCGAGTTCGTCCTGCGCCTGTTTCAGCGGGGCGCGGCTTCGGACCATGTCGTATGTCAGCAGCACCCCGAGCACGAGGATGAAGGTCAGGGCGGTCCATTGCAGAAACCGGATCGTCCGGCGTATTTCGTCATTTTTCATGGTGTTTCTCCTTGCGTTCCAGCGGGCATGCGGCGTAGCATCTGCCGCAGCAGAAACAAAGCGATGCGTCGATCGAATAGACTTCTTCTTCCCTGCGGCGGCGGGCCTCCGCGATGAGTTCGGCCATCACCAGCGCGCCGAACAGCACGCCCGCGGCGGTCGAGGCGAGCAGGACGCCGTTTTCCAGCTTTACCACGCGGGCGCGAAGCTCTTCGTGCGTGGTCTTGGTGCTTTCGAACGCCTCCACGGCCTCGCTCCGGATCCCAGCGTCGAGCTCGTTCTGCAACCGCACATCCCGGTGGAACGAGCTCAGGACCGGCGCGCCGAGGTAACCGAAGAGGCCACCCGCGGCGAGCGCGAACGGAATGCATGCCACGAGCATGGAGATCCGGCGGGAACCGGTCCGGTGCTGGCTTGCGGTCCCGGCGTTTTCCGGCGGCAGGACCGCGCCGTTCGGGCAGCCCTGTTCGCAGAGACGGCAGTTCACGCAGTCGTGCGAAGTGATTCGAGGCTTCAGCAGGCTGAACATCGAAAAGAAGCGCAGCAGGACGCCGTACGGGCAGACATAGCGGCAGAACGGACGCGAAATGAAGAGCCCGACGAGCAGAAAGACCGCGCTCAAAATCGCGAACGGCGTGGCGAAATCCAGCAGGAAAACCGGCAGGTACGGTTCCAGATAGCACAGCGGGAACCCGATGCCGAACACCGCGCAGACCGTGAAAATGAGGAAGAGAAGTACCGGGACCATGCGCAGGATACGGTCCAGCGGACGCGGAATGAACACGCTCTTCCAGTGCAGAAGCTCCTGGATCGCGCCCAGCGGACACGCCCCGCCGCAGAAGATGCGTCCCACGAACAGCGAGGCCGCCAGCGGGATCGCGAACAGCAGCAGGACGCCGGGCTGGATGTACGAACCGGCGGCGATGCCTTCCGCGATGTTCTGGAACATGCCGACCGGGCACGGGCAGGACGCGAACAGGAATCCGAAGACCGCGAGCCCGGCGAGGGAGTAGGCGAGCATCGCCTTGCGCGAACGCCATTTGTAGAAGCAGAGAGAGCCGCCCACAAGAAACACGCACAGGATCAGCACGCGCCACAGCACGGAGTCGGAGGCGAGTTCCTCCAGCGACATCTTCGGCAGGGTGTAGTTCTCGAACTCCGGCGCGGGAAATCTGGCCTGGGCCGCGAAAAGCACGGGGAGCGTCATGACTTCACCTCCGGCGGCTTGCGGTAGATGTACGGCTTGTCGGCGGGGACGCGTACGAAGGCGTCCGCGGGGCAGGCCTTCGCGATGCGGCATTCGTTGCAGTTTTTGCACAGGTCGCGCCGCACCTGCAGGAACAGCGAGCCGTTGCCGAACGCGAGGCAGCCCTTCACGCATTTGCCGCATCCGATGCACTTCTCCTCGTCGATCTTGTACTCGAAATACGGGTCTTCCACGTAGGTGCGGATGATGGCGTCGGTCGGGCACCGCATGTTCTCGCCCGCGGTGTTGAACTCGATGCGCTTGTCCTGGTAGTACCCGCTGCAGAAAAGGCAGTAGCCGCAGGACGCGTACTGATGCACGCACTTCACGGCCGACTGCGCCAGGATGCACTCCGTCTCGCACTTGCCGCACTGCACGCATTTGTCCGGGTCGATCTGCCAGAAATACCCCGTGCCCGTCTCCTCGCGTTTGCGGAACAGCGCGGCGAACGGAGCCAGGATCACGGCAAGCAGCCCGGTGCGGATCAGGTCGCGGCGGGTCATGAGCGGGAGCCCTCCTGTTTGACGGCGGCCTTGAACGAACGCGCGGTCGGGTGCCCGCAGTAATCCAGCGCGGCGCAGGTACGGCAGTAGCCTTTCGGATCGGTGCAGACGTCCTGCGTTTTCCGGCGGGACGAGCCGTGGCGGAACACGAGCTCGAAGAGGCCGCCCAGCAGCAGAGCCCGGACGCTCCAGCGGATGAAATCGCGGCGGGTCATGGCGTTTTGAGGCGCGTTCGTGTTCATCATGAGACCTCCCAGTGCTGTTTCGTGCCGGTGTCGTACAGGTGGACCATGCCGTCCGCGTCGCGGCCGAGGTAGTAGTTGAATTCGGAATCCGAAAGCTTGTCCGTCACGACGCGTTCGAGCTCGCCCGACGGCAGATAGACGCACGCGCGCCGGACGCCTTTCTCCATGGTCACGAACCGTCCGCCGGGCAGCGCGGCGAACCGCACGGGATTGCAGCAGCCGCCGAAGGCTTCGCGTGGTTCCCAGCTGGCGATGAAACGTCCCGTGGCGGGGTCGAGCTGTTCCAGCCGCTTGCGTCCGATGTTCGCCGCCCAGAGCTCGCCGTCCGTCGACAGGTCGAGCGGGAACGCCGCGCCGGGCACGATGAACTTGTCCTCGCCGTGCGATTCCCACACGCGCACGCCGTCGGATTCCCGGTCGGCGCAGATCGTGCGTTTCGCGCGGTCCACCTGAAAACTCACGCCGTTCAGCGCATGTTTCGGCCGCACGGCGAATTCCGGCGGTACGAACGGCGTTTCCGCCACGGGTTCCGGCGGCGTCTGAAGTTTGCGCCCCACAAGCCATCCGAGCAGGCCGAGGGAGCATATGCCGCCCAGCCAGAGAAGAAATTCGCGTCGTGTCATTTTCATGGTTCCACCTCATTCCGCAAGTCGAGACACACCATGGAGGTGCTGTCACGTAAGATCATCAGTCCGCCGGCGAACGCGATCGGCCCCCAGGAATCCACGCCGGGCAGGATCTTGTGGGAGGCGAGCCGTTCGAACCGTTCGTCCTTGTATTCGTAAACCGAAAGCACGCCCTCGTCATCCAGGATCCAGAACGCGCCGTCCGCGTAGAGGTACGGCCCGAGTCCGAACCGCGCGTCTTTGCCGCTTTCCGCCTTGACTTCGGGCAGCGCGGCGACGTCCGCCGCGATGAACTCCGCGCGGCGCGCCCCGGCGTCCTTCGGCTGGATCGCGAACATCGTGTCGCCGATCAGGATCGGGGTCTGCTGTTCGGAAGCGGGTCCCTGCGTCGGTTTCCATTCCTGTTCGATCGAGGCGGAGAAAACGTCCCCGTCCTTCTTCACGGCGAGGAGGGCGGACCCCGCGCCGTAGCCCGCGGTCAGGAAAAGCTTTTCATCCGAAATCGCCAGCGGAGTCGGCGCCCACACGGCGGGCTTCCACTTGGTGCAGGTCCAGAGCAAATTCCCCTGCACGTCGCTCGCGGCGATGCCGCCGATCCCGGCGTAAATGTACTGCTTCGTCCCGAGGAGCTCCGTCGAGAGCACGGATGCGTGGGACATCTTCAGATTGTGTTCGTTCGGCGTTTCCCAGACCGTTTCGCCCGTTTTCAGGTCGAGCGCGGTCATCAGGACTTTTTCGCCGCCGATGCCGAGGATCACCTTGCCGTCCTCGATCAGGGGGCACTGCCCGGCGTACCACTGCGGAATCTCGGCGCCGTAGGCGTCCACCAGGTCGCGCGACCAGAGCAGATCGCCGGAAACGGCATCCACGGCCATCACGTGCGCGGCCGGCCCGAGCGTGACGACCACACCGTCGGAATACGCCGGGATCGTGCGGGATTTGCCGTGGTTGCGCCGGATCGGGTTCCTGTAGCCGCGCCGCCAGAGTTCCGTGCCTGTGAACAGCTCGAAACACCGGAGCGCGTCGGAAGAATCTTCCTCGACGTAGTCCAGCACGTACACGCGGCCGTCCGCGATGATCGCGCCGGAATACCCCTCGCCGAGCGGCTGCCGCCACAGGGCTTTCGGGCCGGCTTCGTCCCAGGTCCTGGTCAGATGTCCGTCGAATTTTGCCAGATTGTCGCGTTCGAGTCCGCGGAAACACGGCCATTCGAACTTGAAATCCTGCATGGAGACGTCCGTGTCGAACTTCTTGAAATCCGCGCCGATCTGCGTGGTCATCTTCTTCACGACGCGGTTTTCCGACTTGTCGCGCACGGGGTCCGCGTAGTCGATCTGGCGCGGCGTGGTGAACGTGAGGTAATGCCACAGGCCGAGGCAGGCCGCCGCGACCGCCAGGATTTTCAAAATGGTGTTCAGAAATTGCGCCGTCATGCGTTCACCGCCTTTGCCAGGAAGATCGGGGCGTACAGCTCCTCGCTGTACCACAGATGCGCGAAATACAGCCCGATGGGCTCGGCGGGGAGCGCCTCGGGGTGCGCCGCAAAGGGGCTCAGGAACGCTCCGTCCAGCTTCAGCGCGGATGCGCAGCGGGCGGAGACGCAGACGGTCTTCCACAGGCCGTCCGCACCCCGGACCGACTTCAGATAGTCGCGGGTCTTCTCCAGGAACGGCAGATCGGCGCCGTCGAGGTGGCTCAGCACGACCGCGCTGCCGTATTCGGGAGCTTCCTTCGACGGATTCGTCTGGTCGCCGAACCAGAGCGGGACGAACGAGCCGTCGGGCCGCTGGACGCGCTGGAGATACCGCACGATTCTTTTTTTCGCGCGGACCACGCGGCGTTTGAGCGCGGGCGGTAGTTCGTTTTCGTAGAGCGAGAACGCCTTGTAGGCGTGGGCGGAAATGTCCGGGCAGCTGCGGTCGAACGGCAGCTTGCCCCAGCCCTTGCAGAACGTCGGGATGCCGCCGTCTGAATTCTGGAGGTCGAGCAGCCATTCGATCCCCTTGCAGACGGCTTCGGACGCTTCCTTGCCGAGCGCGTGAAGCGCGATCAGCGCAGCCGAGGTGTCGTCCGCGTCGGGCACGCCGCCGGAATACGTGGTCCACGCCCAGCCGCCCGGAGCCGAACGCGTGAACGGGTGTTCGGTCTTGGTCTGCGCGGCGAGCAGGCGGGTACGGTAAAGCGCTTTTTCCTCCGCGGTGAGCGAGGGCGCGAGTACGTCCAGCGCCAGCGAGGTCGTCCACAGGCGCAGATCGCGGTCGATCGGCCACGAGCCGTCCGCCCGCTGCGTTTCCGTCAGGAAATCCACCGCGCGCCTGGCCGCCTGGTGTTCGCGCAGTCCGGCGGCGCAGAGGCAGATCACGCAGAATCCGGTGAGGGGCGCGGCCTCCAGGAAACCTCCGTCCTCCGGCTGTTTCCCGACAAGGACGCGGAGCGCTTTTTTCACGGCCAGCGAACGCAGTTTGTTCGGGCGGTGCCTGAGCTGGGCCAGCCCCACGCAGATGAGCGCCGGGATCGCGTAGCTCACGACCGGGAGGTTCAGATACTTGAACCACGATTCGGGCAGGACGGCCGCCTCGAACGGGAAATTGGGCATGCGCCGCCAGGCGTCCGCGGGATCGGGGAAGAACCCGGACGCCGTCGCCAGCGCGAGCAGCGGCACGGAGAACGTGAGGTCGCGGCCGTATTCCTTCAAGAGTCCCGCCTTGACCGCCTCGAACGTCAGCCCGCCGAACGTTTTGTTCAGATATGCTTCGGCTTCGCGCACATCGTCGGCATGGGTATTCAGCAACGCTGAATAAGCAAGGAACGTCGCGGTCAGGTTGGCCGGGGATTCCGGGGAGTCGCCGTACAGACCGTCGGCGTTTTGGTGTTCCAGCAGCCATTGTCTGCCCGCCGCAACGGCGTCGTCATGCCCGCCGTACAGATCAAGCGCCACGCAGGCGACCGCGGTCGACACGGCCGAACTCGAGAGATGCCCCTCGATGAAGCCGTCCTCGCGGCGGCGCGACAGGATGAATCGTTTCAGCGCGTCCGTCATGCCGTCGCCCCCATGGCCAGCAGGCCGTAGACCGTATATTCGAGGTCGCCGAACGGATCGGCGGGGACCGCCGCGAAAAGTCCGGTCGGGCGGAAACAACCGCTCAGGAAATCGCGCACGCCGTACTCCGCCGCATGTCCGGTCCGATGGAGCGCATACAGGGAAACGGCGGTCGAAAGCAGGTCGCCGCCGGGGAACGTCCCGTCCGGGGCCTGAAGGGCCGCCAGAGCGGACGCGGTCGTTTCGTCCGGGTGCAGACACAATGCCGCCGCAGTCGCCGCGACGCCGTATTCCGACGCGCCTTTCAGGTTCGAATACAGCCCGTTCGGCAGGCGGTACGGCGCGAGGTCGGTCGCGGTATCGTTCCGCAGAAAACACGAATACGGCGAATACCGGTCGCCCTGCGGAAACGCCGAATCGGGGAGATCGGGGAAATCGAGCCTCGGCGCGGAAAACGGGAGATGTTGAACGGCACGGGGAAGCGCCATCAGTTTCAGCAGATTCCGGCTGTGCGCCAGCGCCGCACGATGCACGAGATCGGCGGGCCCGGCGTGTTCCAGCATCCGGGCGCAGGCATCGCGATCGACCGTTGCGCCGGAGAGATACGCCAGACACAGCCCGAAGAGCGTGTAGTACAGATCGCCGTGCCCGGCGCGGTCCGGGAACAGCCCGTCCGGCTTCTGCGCCAGCGAGACCGTCTGACGGAGCACGGCCTGCGCCTCGTCGGTCATCCGTCCGAATCCGGCGGTGCATGTCTTCAGGAAATCCAGGTCAAACATCGTTCAGCACCTTTCCGGCGAGACGGTACAGGAAAATCTTCAGCGGCACGTCGCCAACCGTTTCAAGCAGTTCATAGATACCGTCGCGTTCCGCCTGGTACATGCGGATCGTTTCAGCGCGCGCCTTTTCGCGGTCCCAGTTGTTCGACCGCATCTGCACGTCGACGGCGGAGGCCGGATTGTCCGCCGCATCCTCCAGGTCGTCGTACAGCTGGTAGGCCGCGCCGAGACGGTCGGAGAAGTCGTGGAACAAATCGCGGAGTTCGCCGAAGCGTCCGGCCGCGATCGCGCCCGCATAAATCGCCACGCGGAACGCCGGAGCCGTTTTCAGCCGGTGAATCTCCAGGCAGTCATCCAGCTGGAGATTGCGTTTCCCCAGCGCTTCGAATTCCTTTGCCTGGCCGAGCGAGAGTTCGCAGTGCGCCTGCGCGGCCTCTTCGCAGAGAGCTGCGCGCATTTCGTGCGGCACGGAGTCGTGGCAGAAGAGACGGTAGCCGAGGCCGATCAGGTAGTCGCCCAGGTTCAGCGCGGGCGCGAGCCCGAGACGCACGTGGCACGCCGGTTCGCCGTAACGCTCCGCGTCGCCGTCCTCGATGTCGTCGTGGATCAGCGACGCCTTGTGGAAGCACTCCACGGCGAGCGCGACGGGTTTCAGGTATTCCGGCAGGTCTGCCCGGGTCGGGTTCAGCGCCGCATAGCATCCCACCGTTATCTTCGGGCGGTAATGCTTCCCGTGCGCGGTCAGGGCGCGGACGGCCTCCTCCCGGAGCAGGTTGTCCGGGATGTACGCGGAAACGCCGCC
>JAEEGJ010030516.1_pt1 | contig 10531 bp, 11 predicted proteins | sample 8958761 | NCBI WGS metagenome assembly JAEEGJ01 (sample SAMN16246546, study PRJNA631951) | gut metagenome | biome: gut microbiome; feature: rumen; material: RS-attached | host: Bos | place: Iran: Karaj | collected 2018-10
TGCCAATATCTCTATTCCTATTGGAAAATTGATATTTAAGCAAGATCCACGCGACTATGGTTCACATAATTGCGGTGCGACTAATTGCGGTAGAATCTGGGGAAGAAAGTACTTCTTTATCGTCTTCTTCTTTGATGTCTTTAAAACACTTGCTCCTTTATATCTTTGTTGGGCTATTTTAACATATGTACCATTATATAATGGTACAACACTCATCCCAACTGCCTATATTATGTACGCTAGCGACATTTCTAGCTATGCCATTCAATGGCCAGTCTATTGGATGGCGGCATTAGGTGCTACATTAGGTAATATCTTCCCACTATTCACTCAATTTAGAGGTGGCAAAGCCGCCTCTACATATATCGGCTTAACTGTTACAACCTCTTGGGCCTTTGGTGTAATTGGGGCAATTACCTATTTTGGAACCTTATTAAAAACACATTATGTTTCACTTTCTTCCATTATCTGTGGCATTTGTAACGCTATTGTTTCTTGGATCTGGGCGATTCTATTAATGCTTAAAGTGCTCCCTGCAGATAACATTTATCTCGTCTTTTTAGTCAACTGGGGCAGCATCCTTTACTGCAATTATGTCTACGCCATCATCATGACCATCATGGTGGCCATTATGGTCGCTAGACACCATAGCAATATTGCCCGTTTAAGAGCTGGAACCGAGAGAAAATTCAATTGGTGGAAAAGTAAAGAGCAAGTAAATAATTAGTAGAACATACTATTTATAGTATAAATAAAAAGCACTCACAACGAGTGCTTTAATTTTTGCTTTGAATTTTACTTCTCAGAATTCATGCTTCTCATGATCTCACGAACTTGCTTTTCACTTGGGGTTCTACCCATGCTTCTGAACATTGCGCGAATCATTTTTTCGTTCACTGGTGGGTTTTCTTTAAGTTGTTTTTGGAACATGTAACGGGTGATAAAGAAACCGATTACACCACCAACGATGAGCATGCCGATACAGAGTAATAATACTTGCCACCACAACATAGTGATTACCTATTAAGCTCTACCATCGTATTCGCCAGTATCTGTACGAACTAAGACTTCTTCGCCTTCTTCGATGAATAATGGGACTCTAACGACTAAACCTGTTTCTAATGTCGCTGGTTTGGTTGGTTTATTAACTGTGTCACCTCTCACGCCTGGATCACATTGTGTAATCTTAAGAGCGACCTTCGCTGGTAAGTTAACACCAAGGATTTCGCCTTCGTAAGAAGTAATTTCGACGATTTCATCACCTTTAAGGAATTGTTTTTCCCATTGGAGACGTTCGACTGGGATTTCGACTTGGTCATATGTTTCTTGATCCATGAAGACTAAGAAATCACCACTGTCATAAAGATATTGCATTTGTCTTTTATCAAGACGGACGTTATCAACCATGTAACCAGAGTTACGGGCTAATTCGTTAATTGTGCCTGTACGCACGTTTTTAACTTTGACTTTAGCAACCATCTTTCTCATCGCGGTTTTATTTAATAAAATGTCTAAAACTTGGTATAAATTACCTTCATCGATGAAATAGTTGCCTGGTCTTAATTCAGTAACATTTACCATAAAAATTATATTTCCTTTCAATAAATTTCCTTGAATATTATATCAAATATTCATTATTTGACAAATGGATTTACTCTCCTCTCCAGTTCGAGCGTGGAACTCTTACCGTGCCCACCATATATTTTAGTGTTATTTGGCAAAGCCAAAATCTTTGCCATAGAACTATTTAAGCAGTGTGGTTTAGCGCTAGGTAAATCGCTTCTTCCAATACCGTGTGGAAGGATGAAATCTCCAGTAAAGAGGACACCGCTTTCCTTAAAATAAAAACAAACGGAGCCCGCTGTATGGAATGGGACATAGATGACTTTGATATCTTCCTCTAATAAGGATAAAGCCTCATTGTCTGATAATGTCTCAATAGGAGCGTTAACAATGACTTTTTCACCAAGGAATTCAGAGCAGTTAGCAAAGCTATCTTGCGTTTTATCAGCGTCATCAAAGCCAATATAAACAGGGGCGTGGAATGCATTATATAAAGCATCAACACCTCTAATGTGGTCAGCATGTCCGTGTGTGAGAAGAATCGCTTTGAGACATAACGAATTCTTATTGATGTAGTTAACCAAGCCTTGATAGTCTTTAGCAGGGTCAATAACAACGCAGTTATTATCTTTATCGCAAACTAAATACGTATTGGCATATAAGTCATCAAGGTCTTCGTAAATAAATGGCACTACTTTAATCATAAACAACAAAAAAATAGGCAAAGCCTATTATTTCTTTTTCTCTCTGTGGAGAGTCACTTTTTTGCAGCGTGGGCAATATTTCTTTTGCTCCATTCTATCTGGATGTTTCTTTTTATTTTTAGATGTGAGATAGTTTTCTTCGCCACATTCAGTGCATTTAAGTGTTAATGAGATTCTATCATCTTTGCCTTTTGCCATTTGAATTTCTCCTTCAAAGTCGTCTAATATCTTACCACAGGTAAAATATAATGCAAATATATTTTTTGATTATGAATTAGGTTATAATGTTTAAGTATGAAAAGAACTCTCACTAAACAAATCAAAATTGGTCGTTTAACTATTGGTGGACAAAATAAAGTTTTGATCCAGTCAATGTGCAAACACAAAACTTCAAATGTTGAAGAAATCATCAAAGAAATTAATGAATGCGAAGCATTGGGCGCTAAGTTAATGCGTGTTTCTATCTTAGATGAAGAAGACGCAAAGGCGATTGCGGCCATTAAAAAAGGCATCAAGGTGCCATTAGTCGCCGACATTCATTTCGATCCTAATTTAGCCATTTTAGCTATTAAAAACGGAGCGAATAAAATTAGATTAAACCCAGGCAATATTTCTGATGAAAACAAAATCAAAGAAATTGTTGAACTAGCAAAAAAGAAACATGTCGCCATTCGAGTGGGTGCTAATTCAGGTTCAGTTAATAAGACTTTAGACGAATTTGACATCCCATTAGCCCATAAACTCATTCTTTCCGTTAAAGAACAAGTCAAAATCTTAGAAAAATACGATTTCCACGATATCGTTATCTCTTTAAAGGCCAGCAACATCCAAGAAACAATTAGAGCCTATCAATTAGCGAGTGGAATGTTCCCATATCCACTTCATATCGGTATTACTGAAGCTGGACCTTATGAATTATCAGTAATTAGATCCACTGCAGGATTAGCGCCCCTTCTTTTAGAAGGAATTGGCGATACAATTCGTATTTCTATTACTGGTGACGCTAAAGATGAGGTCATCGCCGCTAAGAGATTATTACATGACTGTGGATTATATGAAAATTATCCTACTTTTATCTCATGCCCAACATGTGGTAGAACTCAAGTAGATGTCAAACCATTAGGCGCAAAAGTCTTTAAATATTTGGAAGATAACAATATCAAGCTCACAGTCGCGGTCATGGGTTGCGTGGTCAACGGACCAGGCGAAGGCAAGAACGCTGATGTTGGTATCGCGGGTGGCAAAGGCCAATACGTCATCTTTAAAAAAGGTGAAATTATTAAAAAAGTGTCAGAAGCCGAAGCCTATGACGCCTTAATTAATGAGATTAATAGTTTGCTCTAATAAGAATCTTTCCAATTTGATTCAAATGATTCCGCTCTTAACATTCTGATTTCATCAGAATAAGGCGGTTTTTCATTTATATAAGGTGTTTCAAGAATCTTAGGAATCTTCTTTAGAAGAGGATGGTTAGCAATACGGCATAAGGCCTCAAAGCCAATTTCGCCATAGCCAAGATTTTCGTGTCTATCTTTATGTGCGCCTCTAATATTCTTAGAATCATTAACATGGACCACTAATAAGCGATCTAAACCAATGACTTTGTCAAATTCCGCTAATAATGCATCAGCGTCATTAACATCATAGCCAGCGTCGTGAACGTGACAGGTATCTAAGCAGACACCAAGTCTCTCTGGATAATGGCACAAATCTATGATTTGTCTTACTTGTTCAAAGCAGGTGCCAATCTCACTGCCTTTGCCCGCCATTGTTTCAATAGCGATCTTCACATCGGTACCATCTTTAGAAAAGATTTCATCTAAAGACTTAGCTAAAACCTTAATAGCTTCATCTGGACCAGCACCTAAATGGTTGCCTGGATGTAAGACTAAGATGTGCGCACCAAAAGCGGCACTTCTTTGAAGTTCGTTGACAATTGTCCTAATGGACATTTCTAACAAATCAGGTCTATTCGCATTAGCAGCATTGATAATATATGGAGCGTGAACCACTAAAGTGGCTTCGTTGAAGTCATGTTCTTTCAATAAGGCCCTACCTTCTTCAATCTTTAATTCATTTAAGGGCTTGCGGAAAGAGTTTTGTGGCGCGCCAGTATAAAACATAAAAGTTGATGAATCGTAGCTTATCGCTTCTTTTACGCTGCCTAAATAGTATTCAGGAGCATTCATGCTAACGTGGGAACCAATTAAAAGATCTTTTGCCATAATTATTCCTCAATCTTAATACTCTTAATAACGACCTTATTTAAAGGCATATCATAGTAATTTGTATTAACTGATGCAATAGCATCAACAACTTCGATACCTTTAATTACTTTACCAAAAGCAGCATATTGTCCATCTAAGTGTGGCGCATCTTGATGCATGATAAAGAATTGGGAACCCGCTGAATCTGGATCCATTGCTCTAGCCATAGAGATAACGCCTCTAGTATGTCTTAATGGATTGTTGATTCCATTAGCGTAGAATTCACCTTTGATGGAATAGCCAGGACCGCCTGTACCGTTTCCTCTAGGGCAACCACCTTGAATCATGAATCCTTTGATGACTCTATGGAATGTTAAACCGTTATAAAAGCCCTTATTAGCGAGCTTTACAAAGTTTTCAACTGTGATAGGTGCAACACTGGGGTTTAATTCCACTTCAATGGTGCCAAACTCTTTAACTTCAATAATTGCTTTCATAATAGTTTCCTCTTTATATCAAAGATATGTATTACTAAATCTTTACTAGTAAATTACTTAAATAACTTTTGGTAATTCTTCGTGATCCACCATTAAAATTTCGAGTGTTGGATCTAAAGAAAGGAGTATTTTTTTCATTGCGGGCATAAAGATTTTCTCGACTTCATGTGGTAAGTCTAAGTAGTTAAGTTTTTCATTAACGATTGATCTTCTCACATGGTGTGGAGCGTCACCTGATATATAAATATCACAGCCTTCATCTCTTGCTACTGGCCAGTCGCGGGAACCGCCACCACCGACGATACCAACTTTTTTAATCATTTCTGGACCTTCCGCAATAAGTAAGCCATAGTCCACATCGAGTTTTGCTTTAGCAAATTTAGCGAATTCTTCTACTGGCATGGCTTCTTTTAATGTACCAATACGCATGCAAGGTTCGTTTTCTGGTTGATAAATGTTCTCTAAACCAAGCGCTTCGGTTAAGGCATCGTTCATGCCGCCTCTACCAGCATCAAAGTTAGTGTGCATGCTATAAACAGGAACACCTAACTTATCGATCTCGTTACAAAGTGCTTCTCTATTCTTGTCCCATTTAAATACTTGGTATTTAGTGCCATAGATAAATGGATGATGAGTGATGATTAAATCTGGTTTATTTTCCTCGATTAAAGGAAGGACTTGCCAGTCAAAATCTAAACAAAGAATGATCTTATGAACTTCTTCTGGGAGCTTACCTGTCATAAGACCGACATGGTCATGATAGATTTTAGCGAGTCTTTTGGGGAATCTACTCGCTAGTTGTCTTACGAGTTTCTTTGTGTTCATAAGTATCTCTCCAATTTGTGCTTTTCTTCATTCAAAGAATGAATTCTCTCTTTTGGTAATGTTCCTTTAGCAAGAATTGTATCAATTTCATAGATACGATTTTGATACTTTTCTTTGAATGTCGCAGACTTTTCTTGTCTTAAGATTGGTCCAAATTCTAAGTCTTCATCACTGATAATAGCTTTGTCCGCTTTGATGAACTTGATAATTTCGTAGAAAATATCATCTTCTTTCACAATCTTCTCATCGGCAATCGCAAAACCCATTTGGCAGATTTCTTTTCTCGCTAATGGGACTGCGTTATGCGCATCAATAATAATTGTTTGGACTCTCACAAGCTTTTCTGGGTGCGCTTTTAAGATATTAACTATGTTAGCGCCACCCATACCAGCGATAACGATTGTCTCCACGTCTCTAGTAATATCTTTGATACCATCACTGAAAAGAGGAGTAATCTTATCATTAACGTGATATCTAATGAGGTTACTGCGTAATCTTTCAAAAGGTCCTTCTTTATTCTCAACAGCGTAGCCTTTATTTACGATACCAGCTTCCACTAAAGCAATCATGAGCTTACCATGGTCACTACCGATATCGGCCACCACTGATTTTGGGACCATATCAAAGATAATTTTTAAACGTTTGGATAGTTTAATCATTAAATCTTTTCCTTATAGTCACCTAATCTCTTAGAACGAGTTGGGTGTCTTAATTTCTTAATAGCCTTAGCTTCAATTTGACGAATTCTTTCACGAGTGACGCCGAATTCACGACCCACTTCTTCAAGAGTTCTTGGTCTATTATCGTCTAAACCATAACGGAGTCTGATGACTCTTTCTTCACGATCGCTTAAATCTTTAAGAATCGCATATAATTCTTCTTTTAAGAGTTGTCTGGTGGTGAAATCCACTGGTGATTCACTTTCCTTATCTTCGATAAAGTCACCAAGATGGGAATCATCTTCTTCACCGATTGGTGTTTCTAGAGAAACTGGTTCCATCGCTATTCTTTGGATTTCTCTAATACGTTTGGCGCTTAATTCACCGTTCATTGCTTCAGAGATTTCTTCTGCGGTTGGTTCACGACCAAATTCTTGGATGAGTTGTCTTTGGATACGTGTCATCTTGTTAATGGTTTCAACCATATGGACTGGAATACGAATAGTTCTAGCTTGGTCAGCGATAGCACGTGTAATGGCCTGACGGATCCACCATGTGGCGTAAGTGGAGAACTTATAGCCTTTAGTGTAGTCGAATTTATCAACGGCCTTCATTAAACCGAGGTTACCTTCTTGGATTAAATCCAAGAATAACATACCACGACCAACATAGTGTTTAGCGATGTTAACAACTAAACGTAAGTTCGCATTGATTAATGTTTGTTTGGCTTCTTCATCGCCCTCAAGAATCTTCTTAGCTAAAATTGGTTCATCTTCCGCTTTTAAGAGGTCATATTTACCGATTTCTTTAAGATACATCTTAACGGAGTCATTAATTCTGACTTCACTACCGAGATAATCGATGTCGATGTCTTCTTCAACTTCTTCACCTTCTTCGGAAAAGAAATCATCATCTGGCTCTTCATCAAGATTCATCTTTGATTCATCGAATTCTTCAAAGTCTTCATCAGCGTCTTCATCATCAGAAATGACTTCCACACCATTTTCTTTAAAGAAGTTGATTAAATCAGCGACTGTATCATCATCAAGATCAAATTGACTTAAAGCATCATAGATATCACTTTGGTCAATAATGCCTGATGATTTAGCTTTCTTTAATAAACTAAGTTTGATGTCATCGATAGAGAGAATTTCACCATCGTCATCATAGATGGTTTTAACTTTTTTCTTCTTATCGAGTTTGATTTTTGGTGCACTCGCTGCACCTTCACTGACTTTTGGTCTACCGCGTTTCTTTGGTGCTGTTTCAACCACTGCGGTTTCTTCTTTCTTTTTTCTACCCATAAATCAATGCCCCTTTCATTGTTTTATCGAATTAATTTGATTAACTACTTTTGTTTTTTCATCTTGCGGCGGTTAGCCTCCGCTAAGATTCTTGCTTTCACAAGTGGATCCTTACCTTCAAGAGATTGCTCTAATGTATCTTTTTCGAAGATGGCTTCTTTTTCCTCTAAGATTACTTGATGAATGCTGTTTAATAATGTCTCATCGCAGACGTTTGGATGGTTTCTTTCCATATAGAGTTCCGTAATCTTATTGACCATCGCTTCGTGATCAGGAATATCACTACTCTCTAGGCTAGCGATTAAGTCTCTTGGCACGAATTCTTTATGTTCTTTTGCGTATTCAATGAGGAAATTTGCAATCATGCGGTAAGTCTCATCATAGAATCCATCCACTTTTGCCTCATAAAAGGCCACTGCAGAAGGATTTTGTAGCATTTGGTATAAAAGTTCACGCTCCGCAATTCCGAGCTTTCTAAGCACCTTTCTTTCAGGATGCATTTCTAAGATCGCGTCCTTAAAGTCTGTGTTAGCGGGTTCTTTTCTTGCTTTTCTAAGAATCGCTTTAATAGAATCAGGCTCGTAACCAGTAATCGCAGATAACTTATTTAAGTATCTATCTAACTCAAGTTGAGAACGTATTCCTAGTAAAACTGGAATAAATTCTTGAATGAGCTTAGTTTTTTGCTCTGTGGTTTGAAGTGGATTAGTGTTCTTATAATAGTTAAGAATGAAGTCCACTCTCGAGATGAGCTTATTCAAATAAGCATTCAAAGCAATATCGCCTTCGGTGTTTAAAATCTCATCTGGGTCTTTAGAACTGTTTTGATTATCAACAATTCTCACTTTGAGACCGTTATTAACTAAGTTCTTAGCGATTTCCATCATGGCTTTTTGACCAGGTAAATCACCATCAAGACAAAGTCTTATTTCACAGTTAAGCGCTCTTAACAAGCGAATATGCTCAGTACTTAAAGCGGTACCCATAATCGCGACACATGATTCAATGCCAATGCGATACAAGGCATAGACATCCATAAATCCTTCTAAAACGTAGACATAGCCCACGATATGAGCCTTTTCTTTCGCATTGTTATAGTTATAAAGAATGTTGGATTTATGAAATAAATAAGTCTCAGGTGAGTTGACGTATTTAGCTTCAGGACCATCACCTAAACGTCTGGCGCTATAGCCCACGACTTCACCATTATTATCCATAATTGGGAAGATGGCTCGACCTTGGTTTCTATCAGAATACGTACCATTAATGTTAGAAGCGATACCGCTATCTTCGATAGTTTTTAAAGAATGACCCTTTTCTTGAAGGAATCTACATGTGGCTTTTCCGTCTTTAAAGGCATAGCCGAGTTTGAACTTATTTCTTAAGCTATCATCAAGGTGACGATTATTAAAATAATCTAAGCCCGCTTTTCCTTCTGGAGAGTTTAAAGCATATTGATAATAAACTGTTAAGTCATGTAAGCATTTAACTAATGGTGCACGCTTTGGATCAATGACTTTTGCTTCGGTAATACCTTCTAAACGAGGATCACTATAGCCACATATTTCAGCGACTTTCTTCATCGCTTCCTTAAAGGAAAGGTGCTCATATTTCATGACAAAGCCAATCGCATTGCCACTTGTACCACAGACGAAACATTTAAAGATTTGTTTCTCCGGAGAGACGTGCATAGATGGGTTTGTGTCATCATGGAACGGGCACTTCGCTAAGTAATCTTTGCCTTTTTTGACCAAAGGTAAATAAGACTGTATCACTTTTACGATATCAGCGTGCTTTAATACATCATTTACTAAACTTTCGTCAAATGGCATATAACTAGTTATACCTCTACTAAACTTTTACTAACTATTTACTTGATTAGAAAAACACTTTTTCTTCTAAATAAGCCTTTAATTCACCGATTGGAAGTCTGATTTGTTCCATAGAATCACGGTCTCTAACAGTGACCGCACCATCGTTTTCGGTGTCAAAGTCGATGGTAATGCAATAAGGTGTACCAATGGCGTCTTGTCGACGATAACGTTTACCAATACTACCGGTATCATCATATAAGACATCAAAGTATTTATTTAATAATTGTTCAACTTCGCGTGCTTTTTCTTCTAATTTCTTAGAAAGCGGAAGGATGGCCGCTTTAATAGGCGCGACCGCGGGAGAAAGATGCATAACGATACGAGTATCGTTTTCACCAACTGCTTCTTCATCATAAGCATCACAAAGTGTCATTAAAACGAGTCTATCTAAACCGACTGATGGTTCAATACAGTATGGGACATACTTTTCGTTTGTTTCTGGATCTAAATAATCAAGAGCCTCACCACTATGTTCGATATGACGCTTTAAATCATAGTCTGTTCTATCGGCAATACCCCAGATTTCACCCCAACCAAATGGGAAGAGGTATTCGATATCAGTTGTGGCTTTGCTATAGAAAGCTAATTCTTCTGGTTCGTGGTCTCTATAACGGAGATTATCTTTCTTAATACCTAAGGAATCAACAAAGTTGAGGCAGTATTGTTTCCAATAATCAAACCATTTTAAGTCTTCACCTGGCTTACAGAAGAATTCCATTTCCATTTGATCAAATTCACGGGTACGGAATGTCATTTGTCCAGGAGTGATTTCGTTTCTAAAGGCGCGACCGACATTACAAATACCAATAGGTAATTTACGTCTGGTTGTTCTCAAGACGTTTTTGAAGTTTACGAACATGCCTTGTGCGGTTTCTGGTCTAAGATACACCACTGATTT
>JAEEGJ010030519.1_pt1 | contig 10531 bp, 3 predicted proteins | sample 8958761 | NCBI WGS metagenome assembly JAEEGJ01 (sample SAMN16246546, study PRJNA631951) | gut metagenome | biome: gut microbiome; feature: rumen; material: RS-attached | host: Bos | place: Iran: Karaj | collected 2018-10
ACTCATTACCTGATGATACGTTACCGCCGGCAAATATGGCGTTGTGGATAATTATACCGGTCTGGTCCAGACTGCCGGTTTCAACGCCGTCTTTTACTTTGTACCATCTGTTGTCATCCTTATGTATCTTGTTGAGTTTCTCGGTTGGTACAAAATCAAACTGATTATAATGCACACCGTCTACATCAACTCCAGTAGAGGTAAGTACTCTGGAGTAGGGCTTTACTACAACCTTGCAGTCCTCAGACAGCAACTTCTCATCGTTGTGAGTAACCCAAGCACCGCTGGCGTCTATCTGATAATAATAGCCGTCACCGCCCTGACCGTCAAACTTCTTGCTGTTAAGGCTGTTGTAAACGTAACCTATGTTACCGCCTCCAAACACGTTACCATCGCCCTCAAGAACGGTCAGGTCAGTACCTATCTCACCACCGTAGATGTTAACCTCGGTAGTTCCGAATACATAACCATCGGTGAGCAGGCTACCCTTGGTGCCGTTGTTGTTGTAACCCTTACCGCCTCCAAACACGTTGCGGTCAATGTTGCCTGAGTAGATGTTTACCTGAGTTGATCCGGATTTGTAGATGCCCTTAAGTGTACGGATGGCGCTGCCTTGGGTCTCATTGGCCTCACCACGACCTATGGCTGCCACCTCACCGCCGCCGTATACGCTGTTGCGGATATGTCCGCCCCAGACGGTTACTATGGTGTTATCGGCTGTGGCGTTATCAGTATATCCGCCGCCAAACACGCTACCTGCGTCAATCAGACGGTCGGTTCCATCGTCCTGGCTGGGATGCTCGGTATCATATGCCCAGGTCTCATCATAAGTTTTCTCCAGATAAGTCTTGTTATCTGTAGTGGGAGAGAAATAGTGATCAACTATATTGCTTGTGTTATCAACAGCGGCATAGCGGTAACCTACATAACCGCCGTAAACGGTCATATGGGCAGTTCCTATAACAGCACCGCCATCCTCACCGCTACTGTATGCGTTACGCTCAATGGTGGGCTCTCCCTTAAAGAATCCCCATTCGTCGCCGGCTGCAATGACGCTGGCTTTTAATTCCGGCTTAATACCGATAACCACATTTGACTCACCCGGGATATCGTTCTCGAGAACCTCATAAGGATCAGTGGTGTTGAGGTCGACGGTAACCGGAAGCTCTGTATATCCTATGCGGCCCTTCCAGCCTGCACCGTAAACGTTACGGGCTGCACCGCCCTCAATGTATGCATTGGACTTTGCTGTAAACTCCTTGGTCTTGAATCCGTCATAAACGCTACCCAGGGTACCGCCGGCATAGATATCCTTCCATGCAATTCCGCCGTGCAGGCCAATGTATGTGGTTCCGCTTACAGAACCTATTGACTCATCAAATCCGTCTTTAAGGTTGTTGTCACCATAGCCACCGGCATAACCGTATCCACCCTTGATGGTTACCGGATAAATACCCTCACTACGGCGGTCGGAACGCAAGCCTACCACTGCGCCTTTGTTAATGAATACGTTGGTGTTGGTCTTGGTACCCAATCCGTTTACGGCAACCAGAGGATCTTCAAACCCAAGGTCCGTGTAACCCGAGCCTATCTCAGTGTAAAGAGTGTTGTCCTGATTCTTCCATGCGTTGACTGACTCAAGGTTGAGAACCTTACCGCCATAGCCGCCGCCATAGACTTCATAAACCAGAGCCTTATCGTTAAGGTTGACATAGGTGTACTCTGCCCAAGTATCGGGGCCGCAACCGGCTCCGTAAACAGTTGTAAGATAACCGGAGTTCTTGTTGCTCCAGGCCTGCTCATTAATGTTTACGAATGTATAGAGTACGCGGCGTTTGTTGTTGTTACCTCCATAAAGGTAACCGCATGATGCTGTGCCACTGTTCCAGTTAACGTGTGACTCATAAACATCACAGGGAGATGTGAGACGGCTTCCGTATCCGCCGCCAAACAGATCAGACATCCTGGCGGTAGAACCGGCGGGAACATTCACTACGGTACGGCGTGTTACGCCCTCGTTGTAACTTGCTCCGTATGCATCATGTATCCAACCGCCCATAAGGTCAACTATGGCAGAGTAATTCTCCAGATCACTTAATGTACGGTTGCTCTGGGCAATCTGCATGCCAAGGCCGCTGTATGCGCCGGCACCGAATATATCGGTATACTTGAATGTACTGTCGGCAGTGGCGTTTACAAGCACGTAACTGCGCTGCTGCATCTTGTCCTGGATGTTGTCCGATGCAGTGCTGCCCTCCTTACCCTCGCCGGCACCGAACACCTGCTTTACGGTGTTCTGTGAGTTGTTGTTACCCTTAAAATGTACGAACGAACTTGCCAGATGGGGCAGGGGATCATTTGTATTGACTATATGTGAATAGTAGGGTGAATTGTTGGAGTAATCATATGCACCGCATGATCCGCCGAATATGCTCTTGGCAATAACGCCCTGAACATACTCCACGTATGATGATGCCTGGAGTACCTGAACGCCGTTGGCATTATATACATTACTGGACTCGGCCTCTGATACATAACCGGTTCCGGTAAAGTTACCGGTACCCTCAATGGTGCCGCCAAAGTCATTACCGCCGTAAACACTGTTCTGTACTGTGGTAATGGCTCCGTTCTTGCTGCCTACAAATATCTGGGCATATTCCAGGATGTTGGCGTTGCAGGATCCGGCAAATGCACTGTGCACCGTACCTCCGTCAAGGTAAACTGATGTATTACCGTTAACGCGGCCCTCAAATCCTCCGCCGTATATCTTACCTACGTTACCGCCGGTAAGGTTGATGGCTGTGTTGCCGTTTACGGGACCTTCCAGACCGCCTCCGAATACCTTAAGTATACGGCCGGTTCCGGATATGTTGATGTTAGTGTTGCCCTGAATTCTGGCATTTGCACCCTTACCGCCGCCGAATATGCTCAGTGCGCTGCTGAATACATCGCCCATCTGGGCATCACGTGTAACGCCTGAGTATCCGTCTCCGAATGTGGTTGCATCATCATACGCGGCTGATGTAAGGTTTATAACCACATCACCGTTAATGATACCGCTGTTGTAGCAGCCGCCGAATATGTTACCGCCAACAAGACGCTTGGCATCACCGTCGCCGGTTGTGTTCCAGACAACATCGTTATTTACAAGTTTACCTGGCATCAGGGTGATACGGTTAAGCGTCATCCTGATCTTGGGGTCACCTTGTGCGGGAGCAGTGGTTATACCGCCGGTATAATCGATTCCATAAGAATCATTCTTGTAGTTGGCGTCATTACAGCCTGCCACCAGTTTCTCAAATATAACCAAGGGCTTGGCAAACTCCACATCGAATGTGCCGCCAGCTGTAACGCTACCCAGGTTACCGCCAAAGAACAGGGAGCCTATCTTGGCCGAGTTGTCCACGTAGTTATCATCAAAACTGATCTGGGGACGGATACCTACTGATACGCCCTTGATATACTCGGCAAAATCAGTGGTCATCCTGATGCCGCTGAATGTCTGGCCATCGACGGTTCCATTGTGGTAGAGAGCCATCATGGAGGGATCAATCATGTTCTCACCGTTACTGCCCAGGAATACGTTCTTTGCTATTACGTATGAGCCTATGTTGAGTGATGCGTGCTTGCTGTCTGCTTCACTGGGGTCAATGTCAAGCGTGGCGCTGTTACCGCCCAGATAGAGTGATCCTCCTATAACGGTGGGATCCTGGGCTGATGCTCCGGATACGCTTATCCAGGCCTGCTCGGCATTGGGACGGAAATCATTCAGAGCTTGGGCTGATGTCTTGCCCTGAGGTATCTCATAATAGAAATCCTTGTAGATTCTATGGTTGCTCAAGTTGGCGTTGTCAGTATAGGCGTATGATCCGTTGCCGCCACCGTAAACATCGCCCAGAATACTGCTGCGGATATCCAGACCGTTACCGCCGTCAACCTTACCCGATATATCGTTACCGCCGTAAACGTTATTTATCTTACCTGCGGTAATCAGTATGTGGGCCGAAAGGTCAGCCGGGAAACTGTAACTTACACCGTCCACGGTACCTGACATGATAGGAATCTCGGAGAGACCCTGTGAGGCGATATCAGGAATGACATCGGCACGACGGCAACCGCCGTATACGTTGTTAACCTCAAGCAGCGGGCTGGTGAGCGAAAGCAGCAGGCCCTTGAAGTAGGTCATGTTACCTGCGTTACCGCCGGAGTAGAGGTTGTTTATCTTGGCCTCTGTGATATGCCAGGTGGGCTGTATGTTCATGGTAGCCTTGTTGTTGCCGCCAAACACACGGTCAAACTGATACTTGGACTTGAATGTACGGTTGTTGCCGTCTCCGGTCACGGTGTAGGCTGCATCTGACTCGTCGTAATTGAGTCCCATGCTCTCCAAAGTAGCGTAAGAGGGCGCGTAGATATCATCGGCTGCTGTCTGGTCATTCAGACAGATGGCAACCTCATCAACTACGGTGGCTTTGTTACCGCCTCCGTAAACATATCCGTATGTACCTCCGTTAAGTTCCAGATAAACCTTGGATACCTCGGGGGTCTTATCTACAGTGAAAGTTTCATAAGTGTAATTTTCGCCGTCATACTCTTTCCAGAGTTCACTCATGTCAAGTTTCTGGTTATCCTGGGCATTGGTGGTGTATTCATAGTCACCGTTACCGCCGCCGAATACCTGACCTATAAATATGTGCTTGCCCTGAGCCTCGGGGCTGGCATACACGAATGCGTTGTAGTTCTTAAAGAGATTCTTGTTCTCCTGAGTGGAGTTTGCATATGTCAGAACAGATGGCAAAACAGGGTTTGAAGTCCAATCCCACTTGTTGCTTGAACTTATATTGCCGGCTATGTCATTACCTCCGTAAACAGCCTTTACTATCAGGTCATTGGCGGCATTCGTGCCGTCTATGTTAACAAAACTGTATCCTGCTATATCGGCCAGACGTGCACCTCCAAACAGAGATCCGTTCAGGGTTCCGCCACGCAGTACGACGGTGGTGCTTCCCATAAGGTCGGCGCGGTTACCGCCTCCGTATACGTTCTGAAGCATTGTACCGCCGTTTATGTTCAGGTGACTATGGCCAAAAACAAAAGCGCTCTCACCATCACCGGCTCCGAATACGCCGCCGTAGATTGAGCCTTGCCACTCCTGTGAACCTATAACAGTGTTGTTACCCTGAATGGTGACGTTAGTGTTACCGTATGTGCGGCCGTTCTGACCGCCTCCGAATACTGTTCGGGCGGTTCCGGTATTTATTGTGATATTGGTGGTGTATCCCTCAAGGGCACCGTTGTTGAGCTGGACATGATCTTTATCGGCATTGATATCTTTTGACTTGGCCGTACCTACGGCACCTTGACGTCCGCCTCCGTATATGTCACCTCCAATTGTAATTGTCTGTGAGTATGCCAGGGAGCAAACAAACAGCAACAGGCCTGCCAGAAGCATTCTGCCGGGTCTTGCTGTTAAAGATATTATGTTGTCGTTAGTCCTCATAATCAAAACTCCTTAATATCACTGTTGTTCAACTGTCAGTCCCAATTCCAAGTCATCATCGCTGAGTTGATACAGGTAAGAGGGGCTAACCAGAATCTTTACCAAATAGTTTGTGCCAGCTGCAGCCCTGCCTCCGTTGTGGTTTATAGATGAGAATATGCTGTAATTGCTGGCGGTCTGATCTGCTCTTACCACATTGTCATTAAGATCACATACATCATATGTTACCTGCAGGTACATGGACGGTATGGGATTTATGGGCAGGAAATAAAAATATCCAAACTCCTGGAATGATGTGGTAAGCTCTATGTAATCATTTTCTCCATCCGGCTGTGCGGTAGCGGTGGGTCCGTCATACAGGTCTATTGAAGCCGGGCTGCCTGTATAGGTCTTGTTGCCATCCAGATTCAGCATGTTATTCGGGAAACCGTAAGTGTGGCTGCCGGAAAGTGTTGATTTAGCAATCTTAATCTCCACATCCTTGATACGAACTTTGCGGAGTTGGCTGTATTGGTCGTCCACACGGAATGAGAGTGTGGCTTTTGAGTAGAGATGGTCCATGGCAAGGAAAGCCTTGGTCGTTCTCTCTTCTCCCTCAACCTCAACCGTGGTTATTGTACCAATGCTGAAAGATCCTTCTGTCAGTCCGGGATAAGCCGACGGGTCGGGATCATTTCCAAGCACAGCGCCGCTGGCTGCGACACATACCAGAGGGTCAAGAGCGGTTATCAGATCAAGACCGTCAAATGTCAATGTTGCACCATTGGTCAGACTGAACGTGGGCGGTGTTGCGGTGGGCATTGCACTAGAATATACATACAGGTTGTAGTCATAGTTCTGCTCAACCTTGACACCTGAACGCCATCCTGTGGGGGACAGAGGTGCAAATACTCCGTCTGCATCCTTTTCCTGGGCACGAGTGGAGGAGTTCGGCTCATAGGCTATGGCCTTAACGGCAAGAGCCTGCCTTGCATCGCCTGTGTACTCGGTATATTTGGTCTTGTCTACGGCGTCGGCACGTGTCATTACGGCCGTCTCTATCTTGTTGTCTATGACGGGATAGAGTGTTATGCGCCTGTCATCTGTTATCTGTTCATTCTGACAGGAGAACAATAACAAAGCGATAGCCGTCATGGCTACTGCCTTGAATGTGTTTAGATAAGAAAGTCCTTTAGTTCTTACTGTCATAGTATACACGCGCAAATATAATAACAAATTGTTAAATAAACAAAAATTTCTTACCAATTGTACACACTGGTGCTGATTTCTTGGGTAACCCAATCCCTTACCAGAACAGACTGGAGTTCAACTCCGCCACCTGACGTATCAAACTTAAGCGTTACAATGTATGATTTCCCGGAATCGGTAACACCTGCCTGTAGGGCGTTATTGATTGTGGTACTCAATGTGAGACCGTTTACATTGGTTGTGGCAGTGCTTCCGCCTCCTATCGAGTAATCCACGCTGAGTCCCAGGTTCTGCCATCCTGATGCGGGCACCATAAGCCATGCACAGATTTCCTGGCTGGTGTAGTCGCCGTCCGGCTCCACTTCATCGTCAAATGCTGTCTGGGGCAGGGTGAGACCGGTCTGGGCGGGGGCATACAGTATGTGGTATGTCTCGCTATCGGGTGTGTTGCCTGTAAAACCGGTGTTCCCTTCAGTTCCGAAAGGCTGTGAATAAGATGCCTTACCCGTAGAACTCAGAATGCGGTTGGAAGCAACTGCACCCTTGTTGAGTCTAAGTCCTTTTATGGTTACAGGAGTCTGCTTTACGCCAATGTAGTATGCCTTTATCACAAACTTGGCCAGGATGTGGCTGAATGTAAAATTCACCTTGGTAACGTTAGTGTTGGGATCCGTAAAATCGCCCTGACTGTAGTTGCCTGTCCTTACGGCTGTCATGTAATCGGCGCTTGCATCCAGTGACGCATCCTGCCAGAAGGGTATGTCATGAATGGTAAGAACCTTATCCTGCTGTGTGGCGTATGCGGCACCGTTTACCGATGTGGTGCCCAAATGAGGCCAATACGCAATATACTGGTATGATGCCAGCGGGTTCTTGTCCCAGTAGCGTTTGGGGGAGTATGTCCAGTCGGGGTTCTCGGTATTTGAAGCCGGACTCACCTGGACGTTGTCAAATATCTGGTACAGATCCGGATCACCTCCCTGTTCCTTCCTTACTGTCTTGTAACCAAACACACCAAAGCCTGTTCCAGTGCTTACGGCTTGCTGGATCAGGCTGGCTTTGTCGTTGACAATGGCTTTTGTCCCTGTCTCGGAGACGCCCATATCTATGGCGTCCTCCTGTACAACGTTATGGTGCTTACAGCAGGAGTCTAACCATAGTATGGAGGCTGTGGCTATTATTATCGTTCCGTAAACTGATGTAATTCTCATTGCTGTATTGGTTTGTTAAAATTTTTCTTAAATATGAAGTTCGTGTCCGATGGTGTATATCTGCTCCCATTCCTGAACGGTTGCCGTGAACTCGATGGCGGCATCCTCAGTTTCGGGCTTGGGGGAGATTACTCCGGTGTCGGGGTCTTTTTGGAGTTGGATCCATTCGTCATCGTCGTCAATGTCTCCGTCTCCGTCGCTGTCATAGTGAATCAGGATAACATCCTTGCCCTCGGGGTTGTTGGGGTTACCGTCACTGGGATCCTTGTCGGAGTCACCGCCGGGCTGCTGCTGGGTGTCATCGTCACCGTCAACGTCATCAATGTGGCCGTCACCGTCGCGGTCAAAACCGGCCTCCAGCTTACCGTCGCCGTCAACATCCTCCCAGATGATTTCCTCGGGTACCCATGTATCGGGCTTACCGTCGCCATCGGTATCCTCATAGACGTAAACCTTGTCGGGCTCGTCGGGGTTGTACTTGATGATTCCGGGGTGCGGGGTGTCATCGGCCTTGGTTATGGTATCGCCTGTTACGGGGTCTATCTGGATGCTGCCATCACCGTCGGCCTCCCAGATACGTGTTGCTTTCTGGGGGTTGAAGGCCAATGTGTAGTTGTAGCGGTAGTTGGGCTGCCATGATGATATGGCCCTGCTTGTGGATTTGCTTGTACCGGTTATTCCGGCCAGGCGGATTCCGTTCTTGATATAGGTGGATGTTGTTCCGTCTTTGTAAGTAATTTTGAAAGTAGCATCAACGCTGGCGTCCTTGGGACGTGAATCGGTGCTGAACAGAACCTGAGGTATCATGAGATAGTCCTTGTAAAGGGCTGTAGCGGTCTTGGTAATCACTACATCGGTCTTGGCAGGTATCTGCATGTAGTTCCTTACGTTGGTCCATGCGCCCTCTGCACGGTCCTGATTCCATCCGGTCTGCTCGTAGTGGCCGGTAGAGTGGATGTTGTTTATCTTAATGCTCTTGATGGTGATGTCTGCGATACCGGTTGTATCCAGAGCGTCACTTATCTTGGCGTAGATGTTCACATTACTCAGTATGTGATGGAAGAACATATCAACGGTGTTGAAAGGCGATACGTCACGACGCTCCGATATCATCAGGTCAGTCTGCTGGGCGGGGTCATCGGGAGTGGTGTACTCTGCTATGGTAACGTATCGGTTGTTATCCTCACTCATGGTGTAGAGAGTCTTGGAGTAGGGGAATACACCGTAGAACATATAGGTTGAACCTATGTTCCACAACTTCTTGTTGTCATATGTCCATGAACCGTCGGCTACGTAACGTACATCCTGATTGTTGAATATAACATCAATCTCTCCGTCTGTGTTCTGTATGCCCCATACGGCCATGGTATCACCTACCACGAATCCGCCGTTGCCCACAGTCTTGGAGGCACGGGTCATAGTGTTAACGTAGTTACCAAACTCAATGTACGCATTACTCCTGCTTGCATTGGGATCAATCTCATGCAGGATTCCACTCTGCTGGCATGATGAAACTGTAATCATGCCAGCCAAAAGGCTCAAATTGAGAATTCTCTTAGTTTTCATCTTATATAGGTATATTTATTAATTCCAAGGTTTATATCCTCCAAACGCCTCACCTTCGGCACTGTTATCCTCCCAGTCTGATACTCCGCTGTCAAACGTGATTACATCTGGACTTAAGGTTAGAGTAAGCACATAGTTGCGTCCGGCCATGAATCGGCTATATACATCGGACAGTTTTATTACGTAGTAGTAATGACCTATATAGCCACCCTCATTACCTATTTTATACCAGATATTTATGTACTGGTTTTCATTTATAGGTTGCGGAATCATGAGTGATTCAATCACATAAAGTGCCGAATCGGGTATACTAACACCTTTGGCACTTGTGATAGTGTATCGGGGTAAGGTGTCAACCGGTGTCCACTCTGCCAGAATGCTCAAGGAGTCATTCTTTATGCTCTGATTAAAATTGCCCTGACATACAAAATCAGTGATCTTAATGCTGTCAAGAACCATGTGCTCAATGGAATCCGGGAGGAATGACTTGGATCGTGCAATTCTGACGCAGATTTTGGAAAGGATGTGCTGCATGTTAAATGTAACTTGACCGCGATTGAGCCCAATCATATTTTGGCCAAATCGATCAATCATCCAGTCAACATCATCTACTGTGCCAAAATTGGCAGGGGGAATGGGTACCCCCTTAGTTATGGTGTTGCATCCATATAGTGTTACACCATCAATTCTGATAGCATGCGTTATACTATCAATTGATGCTGTAACTCCCGGAACTGAGTTTTGATGCGGCGCATAAGCGCTGAACCAGTAAGTACTGTTATTCTCCCAGTACTTGAGTGGTGTGTAAGTCCACTTGGCCTCGGGGACGTTGAACGTAACTTTCTGATCAATGAAAGGACGTTCAACTGTCCCCTGGGGTGTGGTCTGCCATCCCCAGACGCCCATAGTGTTCATATGGTCGCTGAGCAGGGTCACGGCGCGAGTAGTAATAGGCTTATCAATCAATCCGTTAGCAAAAGTGATGGCAAGACTGGGATCTGTGGAGTTAGTACGCAGTTCCCTTACAGATTCGTCATACGAGCACCCTGCCAAGAATAATCCCGCC
>JAEEGJ010030520.1_pt1 | contig 10531 bp, 9 predicted proteins | sample 8958761 | NCBI WGS metagenome assembly JAEEGJ01 (sample SAMN16246546, study PRJNA631951) | gut metagenome | biome: gut microbiome; feature: rumen; material: RS-attached | host: Bos | place: Iran: Karaj | collected 2018-10
GAAAGACGGTTGCGCGCTTCAGCGACGTCACGAACACGGTGCACGTGGGCACGGTGATACAGGCGGAGTGCGATCCCATAGGCACCGTGAAGCTTGCGCCCGGCAAGTACGTGGCAAAAGTCATGGACGAATCCCGCAAGGGCGGCGGCGCGTACTTCTACACGCTGCGCATACACCGTCCCGCGCCGCGCTTCGAGGTGTGGGCGAACTGCAGTGGCTTCGCGTTGAGGCCGTGGGGGCGCGCGAACATGCCCGTGGAGATCGTGCGCCGTGATGGCTTCGACGGCGAGATTCGCATTGAGGAGAACGATTTCTTCAAGTTCAAGCCCAATGTGATTCCGGCGGGCTCCAATTCCGTCGTGGTTGCCGCCATCTCCAAGCGTCGTACGGCCTGCAATCCAACGAACATCGTCATCTGGGCTTCGTCCGTGCAGAATCCCAAGCTGCGCACCACCGTTTCGCCAGCCAACAAGTACAACCAGGCGTTCGCTTGGGACCACTATGTGCCCGCAGGCAGCTTCGTCTTCCGCGGCTTCCCCGCGCCGCCTCCGAAGAAGCCCCAGCCCAAGAAATCCCAGCCGCCCGCAGCCGCCGCGGCCAAGCCCGCAGCACCTGCAAAAGCTGCAAACCCCGCAATGCCTCAGCCGAAGCCGGCCAAGTGACGCATCGATGAGGATACTTCTCGCAGAGGACGAGCCATTCGTACGCGAGGGGCTTGTGGCCCTGCTCGAAAGCGAGGGCTACGAGGTGAATGCCGCGAAGGACGGCGAGGAGGCGCTTGCGATGTTCAGGGCGCGCCGTCCCGACCTTCTTCTCCTTGACGTGATGATGCCCGGTCTTTCAGGCTACGACGTGTGCCGCATGGTGCGCGCAGAGGACGAGACGTTGCCGATACTCTTTCTCACCGCGAAGGACGGCGACGCGGACGAGCTGATCGGACTTGGCCTTGGCGCCGACGACTACATCTCGAAGACAGCCTCCGAACGCGTCAAGCTCGCCCGCATCGCCTCCGCGCTGCGCCGAGCCTCCGCGCAGGAAGGTCTCTCGCAGGGCGACTTCACGTTTGGCTCCTGGGCTGTTGACGCAGCCAACTGTCGCCTCGTGCGCGGTGTGGAGGTGGTTGAGCTCTCCACGCGAGAAGTCGAGATTCTCCGTTGCCTGCGCCAGAAACCAGGTGAGATATTTTCGCGCGACTATCTCATCACGCGCTTCTGGGGCGTCGATTTCGAGGGCTGCGAGAACGTTCTCACGGTCACGCTACATCGCCTGCGCGAGAAGCTGGGTTCTGACGCCCCGCGCATCGCCACCGCGCCCCGTAAAGGCTACTTCTACGCACAGTCATGCCCAAGATGATCGCCAAAGTGAGGAGGAGAGCATTGCCGCTGGCGTGTGCGGCGATGGCGTTGCCGCTTGCCGCCGAGGCGAATGCGGGCACGCCTCTCATGTGGAGTACAACAGTTCATCTTGTGTTTGGAAATCTCCTCATCGGCGTGGCCGAGGGGCTCATGCTCAAGCTCTTTTCGCCGAAAAGGAAATGGTGGGCGTGCGTTGTCTTGGTGGTGGCCGCGAACTACATATCGGCATGGCGGTTCGCGGGGACGTCATTGGGGGCTGTTGTGCGGATCGGCAATTGGGCTGGTATTGAGCATGTAAAGCTCGTGTTCTGGGGCGCGGTTGCGGCGGCGTATCTTTTCACCGTCGTAGTGGAGGCGCCTTTCGTGTGGCTTGCATTTCGAGGAGGCGATAATTGTCTCAAGCGCGTTGTCAAGGCGTCTTTCGTCGTTCAGGGCGCTTCATACGTGGTCCTCTTCGGCTTCTACTCGCTTTTGAGCGTTACGTCGTTGCTTGATGTCAAAGTGGTGGATGCTGCATCTATGGATATTCCGGACAATCTGACGTTGAAGTACCAGGGCCGAAACGGCAGATGGTATGCGGGCGACTTGCGGTCACGCGAATGGAAAGAGACGACCGCGGCGAACGCAAAGGACTGCGAAGAGAAGTTCGGCGCAAACTTCCGCCGTCAAGGCAGGGCGATAGGCAAGGAAAGCGCCGAGTGGGAATGCGAGCTGGGATTCTGGCCAAGGCAGGGAATCAAGTGCAGCAACAAAAAGACCGGCAAGGTTGTGAAGCTTGCCTTTGAAACGCCGTTTCTCATGTGGTTCATTGATTACGCAACGCAGCTGCCGGACGGCAAGGTGTTATTCTGCATTCTGCCCGACCAGATATGCGTGGCCGATCCGGGCACAAACCAGATTGCTGTATTGGTCAGAGGGCAGAAACCTATCGTAGAGATGAAATAGCGATGTTTCTGCCAACGACAATAGAAGAGATGCGCAGGCTCGGATGGGACCGTGTGGACGTAATTCTCGTCAGCGGCGACGCGTATGTGGACTCCCCGTACTGCGGCACGGCCGTGATAGGTCAGGTGCTTCTCAAGAACGGCTTCCGAGCGGCGGTGCTGTCCCAGCCCGACGTGAAGGATCCCGCGGCATTCCGCGCGCTGGGAGAGCCGCGCCTCTACTGGGCAATCTCGGCCGGGTGCGTCGACTCGATGGTGGCGAACTATACGGCGTCGGGCAAGCGGCGCAGGCAGGACGACTTCACTCCGGGCGGCGAGAACACGCGCCGGCCAGACCGGGCCACGATAGTCTACGCCAACGCGGCGCGTGCGGCTTTTCGTCCCGCAAAGCCCATCATCCTCGGCGGCATAGAGGCGTCGCTAAGGCGCGTGGCGCACTACGACTTCTGGAGCGACAAGGTGCGCCGTCCTGTGATTGCGGACGCTAAGGCCGACATTCTCTCCTACGGCATGGGCGAGCGGTCTATGGTGCAGCTCGCCGAGGCGATCCGTGACGGCGCCGACTGGCGCGGCGTGCGCGGAATATGCTGGATGGCGAACGACGAGCAGCGCGGCCGTCTTCCCGACGCCGTGGAACTGCCGCCTTTCGACGCCGTGGCGCAGAAGACCGACGAAGGGCGCCGCGCGTTTCTCGAGGCGCACAGGCTCTTCACCGCGAACCAGGATCCTGTCACCGCCAAGACGCTTGTGCAGCGCGTGGACCTGCGCTGGCTCGTGCACAACCCGCCCGCGCCTCCGCTTGAGCCGAACGAGCTCGACGCGGTGCACGACATTCCGTACATGCTGGACGCGCCGCCCTCCATCCGCGCGCAGGGCGCGATACGCGCGCTCGACACGGTGCGCTTCGCCGTGACGACGCATAGAGGCTGCTATGGCAACTGCAGGTTCTGCGCGATAGCGGTGCATCAGGGGCGGCGTGTGGTGAGCCGCAGCGCGGATTCCATAGTGGCGGAGGTGAGGCGGTTCGCAGAGCATCCGAAGTTCCGCGGAACGGTGGCTGACGTGGGAGGGCCGACGGCGAACATGTACGGCTTCGAGTGTCCGCGCAAGAAGACGCAGGGAGCGTGCGCGGGGCGCGACTGTCTGTTCCCGAGATGCTGTGCGGCGCTTAAGCCGGACCATGGTCCGCAGCTCGATCTGCTGCGCAGGCTGCGCGCTCTTCCGGGGGTGAAGCACGTCTTCGTGGCGTCGGGGATACGTCCGGACCTCATCGCGGCCGACGCGCGCCGCGGCTGCGAGTATGTGTCCGTGCTCGCGAAGCACCACGTCTCGGGCCAGCTCAAGCTCGCCCCTGAGCACGTGGTGGACCATGTGCTCGCCGCGATGGGCAAGCCCGGCGTCAAGTCGCTTCTCGAGTTCAAGGACCGCTTCGACGAGGCGTCGCACCGCGCCGGACTCCGCCAGTTCCTCACGTACTACTTCATCGCCGCGCATCCAGGCTGCACTGATGCCGACATGCGCCGCCTGCGCGACTTCGCCGTGCGCACGCTCAGGCTCGTTCCCGAGCAGGTGCAGATATTCACGCCCACCCCGCTCACCGATTCGACTGCGATGTACTACACGGGCCTCGATCCGCATACCGGCCACCCCGTGTTCGTCGCGCGCGGCGCATCCGCCCGCCAGCGCCAGAAGGACATGCTCACGTTCCGCAAGCCCCATGCCTAGAACGGAATGTGACGGGCTCGCCGGCTCTTGCTGCCAACCTCGCGCGCCGGAAATCCACGCGGCACTTTTTGCTATGGCATTTCGCATCCGTTTATGGTAAACTATTTCTCGTGTTACGCTATATAGTCAGACGTCTTCTTGAACTGGTGCCGACCACAATCGGCATCTTGATGCTCACGTTCGTGCTCTTTCACGTCGTGGGCGGTTCACCTGCGCTCACGGTGCTGGGCAAAAACGCGACGAAGGAGTCCATAGCGGCCTTCAACGCCAAGTTCGGCTACGACAAGCCGCTTCTTGTGAACGTGAAGAAGGGCGAGAGTCTCTTCGACTCGCAGTTCTTCAACTTCGTCAAGAACCTCGCCAAGGGCGACTTCGGAATTTCAACGCAGTACGACGAGCCTGTGGCGGACATCCTCAAGCGCGGCGTTGGCCCCTCGCTTTCGCTCACGGTGCCAATCCTCGTGGGCGGCACGCTGATCGGGCTTTCGCTCGCGATGCTGTGCGCGGCGCTCCGAGGAGGATGGCTCGACAGGACGGTGCTCGTGTGCTCCACTATCCTGATGAGCGTCAACTACGTTGTGTGGGTTCTTGCCGGGCAGTTCCTGCTCGCGTTCAAGGCGCGTCTCTTCCCGATATGGGGCTACGAGAACTGGACGTATCTGATGCTGCCCGTTCTGATCGGCATGATCTCCTCGCTCGGCGTGGACGTGCGCTTCTACCGCACCGCGGTGCTGGACGAGATATACAAGTCGTACGTGCGCACGGCGCGAGCGAAGGGGCTCTCGGGCGCGACGATCCTCGTGAAGCACGTGCTGCGCAACTCTCTCATTCCGATCGTCACGTTCATAGCGCTCGCGATACCGCACCTCTTCACGGGTTCGCTGATGCTGGAGACCTTCTTCGGAATACCGGGGCTTGGAAATGTGTCCCTCAACGCCATCCACTCCGCCGACATGGCGGTGGTGCGCGCGCTCGTGGTGCTGGGCGCGCTGCTGTACCAGGGCGTGAACCTGATAACCGACCTCGCGTACGCGTGGCTTGATCCGAGAGTGAGGCTGGGATGATCGACCTTTGGCGCAGACTGAAGATGGGCGGGCGTCTCTGCCTGATAATGATCGCGGCGTACTTCGCGCTTGCGGTGTACGGCGAAGTGCAGTACCGCGTGGCCAAGGCGCGCGACGTGACGCCCTCGTACAACGTGGTGCACGAGGAGATGCGCTACCAGCCGCCTTCCTGGTCGCACCCGATGGGCACTGACAACCTTGGGCGCGACGTGGCGCAGCGCCTTGTGCAGGGCGCGCGCATCGCGTTCCACGTTGGCATCATGACCTCTCTCATCGCGATTCCCCTCGGCGTGATACTTGGCCTCCTGGGCGGATACTTCGGCGGGAAGGTGGACTCCGTGGTGGTGTGGCTGTGCGCAACAGTGGCGTCGATGCCGGGCCTGCTGTTCATCCTCGCGATTTCGATGGTGGTGGGCCAGGGGCTTCTGGGAATATACCTAGGCATAGGCCTCACCACATGGGTTGGCGTGTGCCGCACCATACGCGCGGAGGTGATGAAGCACCGCGACCGCGCATACGTGCAGGCGGCGCGCGTTCTCGGATATTCGCATCTGCGCATCATGTTCAGGCACATCCTTCCGAACGTGGCGCACATAATCCTCATCCAGTTCTCAATCCGCTTCCCGGGCGCCGTGGCCACGGAGGTGTTCATCAGCTTCCTCGGCATCGGCGTGCAGGGCGAGCCGAGCTGGGGCATCATGATCAACAACGCGCGTCTTCGCCTGTGGCAGGGCATCTGGTGGGAGATGACGTTCGTGACGCTCGCGATCTTCACGCTCGTGCTGGTGTTCAACCATCTTGCGGACGAGCTGCGCGACCTGCTCGACCCGGCTCTGCGCAATGAACGGGGCTAGCGAATGAAGCTTCTTGCCGCCGCGTTCCTTGCACTTGCATCCGTCTTGGCGCGGGCCGAGATCAGCGTGGCCTTCCCTGCCGAGCGGCAGCGTCTGCCCGCCGTGGATCAGACCTACGTGATCGGCGCCGTCGATCCTGGCGAGTCTATGGTCTACGTGAACGGCATCACGACGTCGGTGCACCGCACCGGCGCTTTCATCCAGATGGTTCCCGTGACTGCAGGCGACAACACGCTCACGGTGGCGTGCGGCGCCTCGCGGCTCGTGCGGCGCTTTTCCGTAGCGAAGCCAGGTGACGGCGCCGCCAAGCCGCCGCCTGAGATCACGAGCGACGACAGCGAGCACCTCGAGCCTGCCGGCGCGTGGCGCACCACGGGCTCGCTCTTCGCGAACCGGGTGCGCGCCGGCATTGACGACGGCGATTCGATCTTCTATCTTCCAAAGGGCTTTGTGCTTCGCGCGGCGCCTGTGAAGGGTACGGAATGGGCTGCGGTGTGGCTTGAGGGAAGGCGCGGGTACCTGCAGAAGGCGAGGCTGGAGCCTGTGCCGGGCGAGAAGGTTCCCCCAAAAGGTCTGCTTGCGCCTGATCCCGCCGCAGGCTTCCCCGAGAAGCCCCCGTACGGCCGCCCGCCGTCGTCGGTGAGGATATGCGTGGATCCCGGCCATGGCGGTTCTGATTCCGGATCAGTCGCGCCGCACGGGTGGAAGGAGAAGGACGTCAACCTCATGCAGGCGCGCGCCATACGCGACGCGCTCGAGCACGTCGGCTTCCAGGTGATCATGACGCGCGACGGCGACTCCTTCCCGTCTCTCCTCTCGCGTCCGCAGACCGCATACGACGAGCGCGTTGACGCCTTCATCTCAGTGCACCACAACGCCACTGCAGCCAACCGCGACCCTCGCGCCGTTCGCCACACCACCACCTACGCCTCCACTTCCAACGGACTCGCCCTAGCGCGCTGCATCCAGAAGCACGTGGCGCAGGTTATGGTGCCCGTGACTGATGCCGGCGCGCAGATGCGCTCTTACGCCGTGTGCCGCAACCCTGCCGTGCCGAGCTGCCTCATCGAGGTGGACTTCATAAACCTGCCTGAGGGCGAGGAGGAGTCGTGGAATCCGGTGCGCCAGAAGAAGGTGGCCGACGCGGTGGTGCTGGGCGTATTGGACTGGATGACGCCTCCTCCTCCGCGTCCCCTCCAGCTAAAGCATCCGCCGCCTCGTGTGGAGGGGAAATGAAGTCTTTCGGCTGTCCGTGTTTTTTTAATGGACAGAACGCCGGAAATCTTGTATCATTCTTAGTTAAATCAATGGGGTGATTGGAGAAAAAGCCGTATGATCATCGTAATCCGCAAGGATGCAGGCAAAGACAAGCTTGAGAAGCTGCAGAACTGGCTTAAGGCCTGCGGCGTGACGCCGCATGTCTCGGTGGGCGAGCGGCAGACCATCGTGGGCTGCATCGGCGACGTGTCGCAGATCGACGAGGGACGTCTCTCGGCGATGACGGACGTCGTTGCCTCCATCAAGCGCATTCAGGAGCCGTACAAGGCCGTCAACCGCCAGTTCCATCCGCAGGACACGGTGGTGGAGATTCCCGTGAAGGATGGTCCGCCCCTCAAGATCGGCGGCGGAAACTTCCAGGTGATCGCCGGACCCTGCAGCGTGGAGAGCGAAGAGCAGGTGGTGGCGATAGCCCGCGCCGTGAAGGCCGCCGGCGCCACGCTGCTGCGTGGCGGTGCGTTCAAGCCGCGTACCTCCCCCTACGCATTCCAGGGGCTGCGCGAGAAGGGCCTCGAGATTCTTTCGATTGCGAAGAAGGAGACAGGTCTTCCGATAGTCTCCGAGATCATGGACCCGCGCGACCTCGAGCTTTTCGAGGACGTTGACGTGCTGCAGATCGGCGCCAGGAACATGCAGAACTACGAGCTTCTAAAGGAGGTCGGCTCGCACTCGAAGAAGCCCGTTCTCCTCAAGAGGTCGTTCTCCGGCACGATCAAGGAGCTGCTCATGAGCGCCGAATATCTGCTTGCGAGCGGCAATCCCAACGTGATGCTCTGCGAACGCGGCATCCGCACGTACGAGACGGCCACGCGCAACACAATCGACCTCACAGTCGTGCCGCTTCTGCACCGCAAGAGCCATCTGCCGGTGATAGTGGATCCCTCTCACGCAACGGGAGTCGCCTCGCTAGTGCAGCCGCTTTCGATGGCCGCAACGGTGATCGGCGCGGACGGTCTCATAATCGAGGTGCACAACGATCCGCCACACGCCCTATGCGACGGCGCGCAGAGCCTCACGCCCGATAGCTTCGCAGGGCTGATGGAAGGCGTGCGGAACGTGCGTCCGTTCGCCTGCCGCTGACGGCGCTGCCCCTGTTTTTTCAAATTCTCAAGGAGATTGAAGATGAAGCTTGAAAGTTCTCAGGCCGAGTTCCTGAAGGAACTCGTTTCTCTGCCCACGCCCACCGGCAGCGAGCATGCAGGAATGATGCTGCTGGGGCGCAGGCTCAAGGAGCAGACTGGACTCGCGCCCACTATCGACGTGCACGGCAATCTGCACTGCGTGCTGGATCGCGGCGCGAAGCGCACGGTCATGATCGAGGGCCACTGCGACGAGATCGGATTCATCGTGGTGCATGTGGACGATGACGGGCTCGTGTATCTTGCGGCCCTTGGCGGAGTGACGGTGCCTCTCTGCGCGGCGGAGAGAGTGGTGATCGCGGGGCGCAACGGGCCGGTGAACGGCGTCATCGGGGCGCGTCCGCCGCACCTCATGAACGCCGAGGAGAAGAAGCATGTGGCGAAGGACGACCTGCGCAACATGCCGTGCGACATCGGCGCCTCGTCGCGCGAGGAGGCTCTTTCGCTCGTCGCGATCGGCGACTCCGGCGTGGTCGACACCGGCTGGCGCAAGCTCGCGGGCTCGCGCGTCTCGTGCCGCGGCTTCGACAACCGCGTGGGCACGTTTGCGATGTGCGAGGCGTTCATCCGCATGGCCAACAGCCAGTGCGGCACGGGATGCAACGTGCACTACGTGGCGAGCGTGCAGGAGGAGGTGGGCCTCGTGGGCGGCAAGACGGCCGCGTACGACGTGGCGCCTGCGATCGGCGTCTGCTGCGACGTGGGCTTCGCGACCGACGTGCAGAAGGACGACCGCAAGAAGATCGGCGATGTGCGCCTCGGGGCGGGTCCCATCCTCGGAATTGGCCCCACGTACCACCGCGGCCTCACCGACCATTTCACCAAGATCGCCGAGTCGCAGAGCCTCCCCATCCAGCGCAAGGCGGCCCCGCGCGGCACCGGCACGTGCGCGTGGGCGATGCGCCTCGAGCGCGGCGGCGCTGCGGTGGCGCAGATATCGATTCCGCTCAGGTACATGCATTCGCCCGTTGAGGTGATCGACCTCGACGACGTGGCCGCTGTGATCGAACTCGTGGCGAAGGGCGTGGGCGCGCTCGACGACTCGTTCCCGCTTCTGCCCGAGCAGCCCTGACTTTGAACGCCGCCACCTTTAGTGTCTGCGTGATTTGCACAGTTCCGCTCGCGACCGCGTGGGCGGGCGGGGCGCGGCTTTCACCGGTCAAGGACGCCGAAGTGGAGACGTGTGCGAGCGGAGTGACCGTTTTCGACGATCGTCCGTTCACGATGACTGCCGCGGCGTATGAGCGCCTTGCCGGCAAGCCGTTCTTTCGGCGGACGATCGACGGTGGATTCGCCGCCGAGGTGACGGCGGCCGGCGAGCTGTTTGTGGTGACGCCCACCGAGAAGGCCGGGGGGCGCCTCTCGCAGGGCAGGACTCTCGCCGCGCTCGGCTTCGTGAAGATGCCGGGCGAGCCGTTTCAGGCGTTCGGCGTGAACAAGTGCGACGTTGCCGACGTGTGGCGCAAAGAGATGAAGCCAGGCGAGAAGCTCGCGCTCGGCAAGTGGGCGATCGTTTGCGGGTTCGATCCCGCCGGCCAGCCCCAGACAGATCCGGCCGACAGAGAGAAGGAGGCGCGCATCCTTGCCTATCTGAGGGGAACTCCGAGCGAGACCGAGGCGCCGCGCGACATCTTGAAGAACAAGCCTGACTACGTTGTGTTCGTGCCGAAGCAGCCGCGCGCGAAGGACAAGCGAGACCCGGCGAAGCCAGGCGACACGTACAACGACCATTTTCAGGTGATCTGCAATCCGTCCAACCAGCATCTCTACGCGTTCTGGACGCAGGCTTCGCGCGAGGCGGACATCGACCAGCACATTGCGTTCTCGAAGAGCGTGGACAAAGGCGTCACCTGGACTCCGCCCGTTGTGCTGGCCGGCTCGCCCAACAAGAAGAATCCTGCGCTGCTCGCGAGCTGGCAGCAGCCGATGCTCTCAAGGAGCGGCCGGCTCTACTGCCTCTGGAACCAGCAGACCACGAGCCGAGGTCCGCACTGCGGCATGATGTTCGGCGCGTTCTCTGACGATGACGGCGACACGTGGAGCGCGCCCAAGCTCGTGCCGTTCGCCGAGCGCATGGACGCCGATCCGCTCGACGACCACATTCCGCCCAGCTGGTGCAACTGGCAGCGTCCTCTCCGGCTTGGTGATGGCGGGAAGTACTTCGTGGGCTGA
>JAEEGJ010030521.1_pt1 | contig 10530 bp, 10 predicted proteins | sample 8958761 | NCBI WGS metagenome assembly JAEEGJ01 (sample SAMN16246546, study PRJNA631951) | gut metagenome | biome: gut microbiome; feature: rumen; material: RS-attached | host: Bos | place: Iran: Karaj | collected 2018-10
AAAGCCAAAAGCAAAAAAACATGGCAGAATCAAGAAGAAAACAATTGTTCCCGGAAGTCACCGACGAGCAGTGGAATGACTGGAAATGGCAGGTGAAGAACCGCATCGAGACCCTTGAGGACCTCAAGAAATATGTGAAGCTGACCGCCGAGGAGGAAGAAGGCGTTAGAAAGACCCTCTCGACCCTCCGCATGGCCATCACTCCTTATTATTTGAGCCTCATCGACCCGAACGACCCGCATGACCCCGTCCGTCGTCAGTGCATTCCTACCGCTTTGGAGACCCATCAGGCAGCCGCCGACTTGCTCGACCCGCTGCACGAGGATGAAGACTCGCCGACCCCCGGCTTGACCCACCGTTATCCGGACCGCGTGTTGTTCCTCATCACCGACATGTGTTCCATGTACTGCCGTCACTGCACGCGCCGTCGTTTTGCCGGCCAGACCGACAACGAATGTGGTCCCGACCGTATCGAGAAAGCCCTCGAATACATCGAGAAGACTGAGAGCGTGCGCGACGTGTTGCTCTCTGGTGGCGACGCCCTCATGGTGAGCGACAAGAAACTGGAATACATCATCTCGCGCCTGCGCCAGATCCCGCATGTGGAGATCGTCCGCTTGGGCACCCGCACCCCCGTGGTCTGCCCGCAGCGTATCACTCCCGAACTCTGCGACATGCTGAAGAAGTACCACCCCGTGTGGATCAACACGCACTTCAACCACCCGAACGAGGTGACCGCCGAGTCGCGTCGTGCTTGCGAGATGCTGGCCAACGCCGGTATCCCGTTGGGCAACCAGAGCGTGCTGCTCCGTGGCGTCAACGACTGCGTCCATGTGATGAAGAACCTCGTCCACGAACTCGTCAAGATGCGCGTGCGTCCATACTACATCTACCAGTGCGACCTCTCGATGGGTCTGGAGCATTTCCGCACGCCCGTCTCGAAGGGTATCGAAATCATCGAAGGTCTGCGTGGCCACACCAGCGGCTTCTGCATCCCGACCTTCGTCGTCGATGCTCCCGGTGGCGGCGGCAAGACCCCGGTCATGCCCCAGTATGTCATCTCACAAGCCCCTGGCAAGGTGGTGCTGCGCAACTTCGAAGGCGTCATCACGACCTACACCGAGCCGACCGAGTACCACAGCGAATGCAACTGCCCCGAGTGCCAGGCTGCACGCGCCAAGGAACAGGTGCCTGCCGACAAGGCCGTCGACGGTGTGATTTCATTGCTCGAAGGCGAGAGAATGAACATCGAGCCTAAGGCTTTGAAGCGCCACGAGAGGAATGAAGCAAGGAATTAAAGGATATGAAAAAGCTAATTCAAATCACCTCCGTATTGTTTATCATCATGATGGTGTCATCATGTGTGATAACCAAGATACCCAAAGACCCCAACCAGCCTGATGCTTCTGTTCTCGCAATCTCTGCTAGTTCTAAAGGCGTTGGAATGAGTGGTTATGGCATTACTATTAGAGTCGAAAATGTTGAGACACATCAACAATATGATTCTAAGTCTTTGTCAGGAATGTCAAAGGATGCGATTATCCCGAACCTACCTGTCGGAACTTATCATGTAATTTATGTGGAAGTGCCTGTTGGGGGTGTGGTGTTCACGAACTCGTCGCCAGCTTTGAAAGAGTTTTTTGGAACAATAGTTATTGAACCAAACAAGAAGTATTATCTTGGCTCTTATCTTGGCGAGTTCTCAGGTTCTTTGTCGGATCGTGCTTTTGAATTAGCTTTGGAGAATCATGAAGTTTCTATTGACATTGCTTCCGTTTTGTCAAAAGGCGGTTGGAATGATGAGGATTTTATCCCTATAAATCCTAATGGAAATAAGATAAGAATTAAATAAGGTAATTATAATGACCTTCATCGATGACATATTGAAGTATAACAGCCTTTCGATAGTAGGCTTGCAGAAGAACACGGGGAAGACCGTCAGTCTGAACTATGTGCTCGACCGCCTGCCCGTCGAGAGGAAGCGCATTGCCGTGACTTCAATAGGCATTGATGGAGAGACCACCGACCAGGTGACGCGCACCCAGAAGCCGGAGATCTATCTGCGCCAAGGTATGTATTTCGGCACCTCCGAGATGCACTACCGCCAGAAACGCATCGTCTCCGAACTTATCGACGTGAGCGACGAAAACACCTCATTGGGTCGCGTGGTGACGGCCAAAGCCTTGACAGGGGGCAAGATCCTCCTGTCAGGGCCTTCGTCGTCGAGCGGACTGAAACGCTGGATGAATGACATGCACCGCGTGGGTATCGAACTCGTCATCATCGACGGGGCTTTGTCGCGCATGAGCCTCGCTTCGCCCGCTGTGAGCCAGAGCATGATACTGGCCACGGGTGCCGCCTTTTCGACCAATATGAACACGCTGGTGCAACAAACCGCCTTCGTGGTGGACCTGATCAAGATCCCGCTGACGGAGGAGGCCAACCTGCAACTGCTGATGCCTATCGAGAAAGGCGTGTGGTATATCGACGACGAAGGCGCGTTGCACGAATTAAGCCACATCTCCTCGTTGTCGCAAGACTTCCGCTTCGAGGGAATGGACCGCTGCAAGACCCTCTATGTGGCGGGCGCCTTGGTGGATGGCTTCCTCGAGAAGGTGAGGAAGAACCCGAAACTGAAGACCTGCGAACTGGTGGTGCGCGACTTCACCAAGATCTTCGTCAGCCCGCAGCAGTACCGACTGTTCTTGAAGGCAGGCGGCATGATCCGCGTGTTGCAAAAGAGCAAACTCATCGCCGTGACGGTGAACCCGACCTCGCCCTTGGGCGTGACCTTGGACTCCGACACGCTGTGTAACAGACTTTCGGAAGCGATTCAACTTCCGGTGTATGATTTAATGAAAAATAGTGCGGACGAGCCGTCCGCAAGCCCAGTATGGAATTGAGAGACCACATAGAATCGCCCTGCGGCCTGCGTTATGTGTTCGAGCAACTCGAACTGCAAGCGGGTTATACGCGCCGTTGGATGCTCGACATGCCGATGATGCGGACAGGGGAGGAGATTGCCCAGTCGTATGAGGTGCTGCGGCAGTTCGTGCGTTTCGTGGAGGAGGTCGATACACCTTATATTAATACGCTCCAGTTCCGCTTACAGGGACTGAAGGACATCCGCACGACCATCAAGAACCTCGGGCAACAGGCCGTCTTGGACGACATCGAACTCTTCGAGGTGAAGCATCTGGCCATCTTGGCCGTTGATGTGGCGGAGCGGATGAAAGCCCACGGCTTGGACAAGGCCATCGCCGTGCCCGACCTGAATGAGGTCATCACCATCCTCGACCCCGACGGGCTGAAGATGGCGACCTTCTATGTCTATGACTCCTACTGCCAGGAACTGCGCGACTTGCGTGCGCAGATGCGCCAGAATCCCAGCCAGCAAGAGGAACTCTTGGCCGAGTGCGCTGAGATTGAAGAAGGCGTGAGAAGAGATTTGAGCAAGCAGTTGGTTCCTTTTGCGAAGGCTTTGGAGGAAGCCCAAATCGCGATGGCGAAGATTGACATGAACCTCGCCAAAGCCTTGCAGATAAAGCAGTTGGGACTTTGCTTCCCGACGATTTCGAAGGATGACATCAGCCGTTATGAGGCGATGTTCCATCCGCAGGTGAAGGACGCCTTGGCGCAGCGCAAACGCGCCTTCCAGCCAGTGAGCCTCACCTTCGGGCAGAAGCCCACCTTGATCACGGGTGCCAACATGGGTGGCAAGACCGTGGTTTTGAAGACCTTGACCTTGTGCCAGTACCTGTTCCAATACGGGTTCGGCATTCCGGCGGCGCAGGCCGACATTGCGGTCAAGGATGAGATTTACTTCTGCATCGGCGATGAGCAGTCCATCGAGAAGGGGCTGTCGTCGTTTGCCGCAGAGATGAAGAACATCGATGCCGTCATCAAGGCATCGCGCGAAAACCGAAAGATAGTGGCGTTGATTGACGAGCCGGCGCGCACCACCAATCCCACCGAGGGAACGGCGTTGGTTTCGGCGCTGGTGAAGGTGTTGAGAGGGGAGACGGTGAGCCTCGTCATGACCACGCATTACGATATAGAGCCGACCGACGCCCATTGCCTGCGGGTGAAGGGCTTCGACAACGGCACGATGAACTACGAACTCGTCGAGGTGCAAGACGGCGAAGTGCCGCACGAGGCACTGAATATCGCCGAGAGTTTGGGGATTGATAAGGAGTGGATTGAGACGGCGAGAGAGTTTTTAATTATGGCGAATTCGCCACAATTAAAAACCCCCTCGAATTCGAGGGGGTTAGACCCAAAGTGGTCAAATTCGACCACTTTGTGCAGGGGGTCGAATTCGACCCCCTCCGAAATAGAGAAAGGAGGATCGGTATGACGCAACGGGATAGACTGATTGAACTGAACAAAAACGCCATTCAGCAGATGAAGGTGCTGGAGGGTGTGGAAGAAAGGAGAATGTTGAAATGAAAAATCTTCTATTTGTTTTAGTATGCTTTATTTTCACCTGCATATCCTGTGACAGGTCGGACAACTATATTATCCCCGTTGATTACGAAAAGTACAATGATGATGTCACCAGCCGTACTGAAAAAGAAGATCAAGAACTTACCATGAAATTATATATGGATTGGTATCACAATACAGTTGGAAAGGAAATTCCAGACATTCGAGTAAAAGATATTGAAGGGAAAACCATTAGACTCAAGAAATGGCTAAAAAGTGAAACTATTCTTATTTTCACCGACACATATTGTGGTTTTGGTGGAGAGGAGGTAGAACAAGATTTTCCCAATGCAATAAACAACATGAAGGATGAATTGGAAGGAATTGATATTTTGTGTCTCGTCGAGTTGTCGGAAGATTCAGACATGCAAAAAACGGTTGAGTACGCCAAGACTCTACAAGACAAATATGATAATATATTCATTATCGACCAAAAAGATGCTTTGAGAAGCAATCTTGCGGCTGCCCCGACCAAGTTTTTCATCGACAAAAATCAAATCGTTAGGCATATTCAGATGGGTTTTACTTTTGATGAGAATGGAAGTGAGTATGGTATTAGACAAGGGGTTATGATGATGCGAAAAGAAAACATTAGTGAATAATAAATAAATCAATTATTTAAACAACATAAACGAAAAATATGGAAAGTAAATTAGGACTAGATTTCAAAAAAGTGGAGTATGCCAGAGGGCTGGCGAAGAACATCGCTGACGATGTGCAGGCCTTCTGCGAGCAATACACCACGGTGGCCGTTGAGCGCACCCTCGCCCGACTGATGGGCATCGACGGTGTCGATGAAAGCGACGTGCCGCTGCCCAATGTGGTCGTGGACGCCATCAAGGACAAAGGCGTGCTGGGCGAAGGCATCCTGTTCTTCATCGCCAATGCGATGATCCAGACGGGCCTCAACCCCCAGCAGATCGCCGAGAAGGTCGCCACGGGCGAACTGGACATCACCAAGGTGGTCACCCGCGACCAGAAACTGATTGCCGACACCCTGCAACCCGTCATCGACGAGAGCCTCAACCGCATCCGCACCCGCCGTGCCCGTCGTGAGCATTACCTCGAGACCATCGGCGAAGGCCCCAAGCCTTACCTTTACATCATCGTGGCCACGGGTAACATCTATGAGGACGTGGTGCAAGCTCAGGCCGGTGCCCGTCAGGGAGCCGACATCATTGCCGTGATCCGCACCACGGGTCAGAGCCTCTTGGACTATGTGCCTTACGGCGCCACCACCGAGGGCTTCGGCGGCACCTTTGCCACGCAGGAGAACTTCCGCATCATGCGTAAGGCCCTCGACGAAGTGGGCGAGGAGGTAGGCCGTTACATCCGCCTCTGTAACTACTGCTCGGGTCTTTGCATGCCCGAAATCGCCATCATGGGCGCTTTCGAAGGTCTAGATGTCATGCTGAATGACGCCCTCTACGGCATCCTGTTCCGCGACATCAACATGCAGCGCACCCTCATTGACCAATACATGAGCCGTATCATCAACGGCTTTGCGGGCGTCATCATCAACACGGGTGAGGACAACTATCTGACCACCGCCGACGCCGTGGAAGCCGCACACACTGTTTTGGCCTCCGACCTCATCAACGAACAGTTGGCCAAGATTGCCGGTCTGCCCGAAGAGCAGATGGGCTTGGGTCACGCCTTCGAGATGGACCCGATGCTCGAGAACGGCTTCCTCATGGAACTCGCCCAGGCCCAGATGACCCGCGAGATTTTCCCCAACGCACCGCTGAAATACATGCCGCCCACCAAGTTCATGACGGGCAACATCTTCCGTGGCCACATTCAGGACGCTCTGTTCAACATCATCGGCATCTGGACGCACCAAGGCCTGCAACTGCTGGGTATGCCTACCGAGGCCATCCACACGCCCTTCATGAGCGACCGTTACCTCTCCATCGAGAACGCCCGCTACATCTTCAACAACATGAAGGATATCGGCGAGGAGATGGAGTTCAAGGAAGGCGGCATCTGCCGTCAGCGCGCCCACCTGGTACTCGACAATACCATCAAGCTGCTTGAAGAACTCGTAAAGGAAGGCCTGTTCACCGCTTTGGAGAAAGGTATCTTCGGCGACGTGAAACGTCCGAAGAACGGCGGTAAGGGTCTGGCCGGCGTGACGCTGAAAGCTGAGAATTATATGAATCCGTTTGTTGAACTAATGAAAGGGAAGAGATGAATGCAGTGTGGCTATTAGCATTTAGCCATTAGCTGTTAGCCAGTTGAAGCTGCTAAAAGCTAACGGCTAATAGCTAAAAGCCGAAAAACCTGCATTCAGCGAAAGAGAGAAGTTAAACAATTAAACAGAGAAAAAATGAGCGAAGGATTATATTCAATGGAGGCTAAGGATTACGACAAAACCCTAGACCTCACCAAGATAAAGCCCTACGGCGACACCATGAACGACGGCAAGATGCAGTTGAGCTTCACCTTGCCCGTGCCTTGCGGCGCGGAAGCCATCGAAGCGGCCAAGCTGCTGCTGAAAAAGTTGGGACTGGAAAATCCCAGCGTGGTGTATTACAGAGAACTGACGCCCGGTTTCACCTTCGTCAACTGCTACGGCAGCTGCACCCACACGGTGGACTATTCGACCATCTACGTGCCCAAGGTGGAATCGACCACGATGGACATGTATGAGACCGACAAATACATCAAGGAGAACATCGGACGCAAGATCGTCATCGTCGGCGCCTCGACGGGTACCGACGCCCACACCGTGGGTATCGACGCCATCATGAACATGAAGGGCTATGCCGGCCACTACGGACTGGAGCGCTACGAGATGATCGAGGCCTATAACCTCGGCTCGCAGGTGCCCAACGAGGAGTTCATCGCCAAGGGTATCGAACTCCACGCCGACGCCTTGCTGGTGTCGCAGACCGTGACCCAGAAGGATGTTCACATCCACAACATGACCAACTTCATCGAGTTGATGGAGGCCGAAGGCCTGCGCGACAAGATGATCTGCTGCTGTGGCGGTGCCCGTATCACGCACGAACTGGCCAAGGAACTCGGTTTCGACGCCGGCTTCGGCATGAACACCTATGCCGATGATGTTGCCTCCTTTGTGGTCCAGGAGATGGTGAAACGTGGTATGAAATAATTTGCAAAGTAACCAAAAAATGTGTAGTTTTGCAAAGTCAAACTTTATAAATCAACGCGAAATGTAAAGTTGTACTTTATAAATCAACACATAAAATTGTAGTTAAGAATATGTATAACAGGGTTTTACGATTCGATATAATTGAAGAAGATAGCGTTTTCTTGTTTGGCGCACGCCAAACGGGGAAAAGCACGCTTCTGCAACAGCGTTTCCCGAACGCCTTGTATATCGATTTGCTGAAATCCGAAATCTACGAGCGTTATCGCCGTGCCCCGCAATTGCTGAGGACAGATGTCGGTTTGTTGCCCAAGGATCGTGTCATTATCATAGACGAAGTGCAGAAAATACCTGCTTTGTTGGACGAGGTGCATTGGCTTATGGTCAACGAAGAAAGACGTTTTGTCCTCAGCGGTTCAAGCGCAAGGAAACTGAAACGCGGCGGGGCAAATATGCTTGGCGGTCGTGCTGTCAGTATGCGATTGTTCCCGTTGGTCAGTGCTGAAATTCCTGATTTCGACCTTGTTAAGGCTTGCAATCATGGTTTGTTGCCGCGTCATTACGAAATCAAGGAACCAAATCGACGTTTGAAATCGTATGTGGGCGATTATTTGCGTGAGGAAATCTCTGCGGAGGCCTTGGTGCGCAATCTAGCCGTTTTCAGCCGTTTCCTTGAAATTGCTGCTTTTTGTGACGGGGAAATGTTGAACTACAACAACATAGCCTCCGATTGCGGTGTGAGTGCCCCGACAATTAAGGAGTATTTCTCCATTTTGGAGGAAACCTATATCGGATACACGATACCGTCGTTCACAAAGACCAAAAAACGGACAGCCCTGCAAACGCGCAAGTTCTATTTGTTTGACGTTGGCATCGCGAATTACCTGCAAAAGCGGACTTTCATGCAGCCCGAAAGCACTGATTTCGGGAAAGCCTTTGAGCATCTCATTTTTCAGGAAGTCATAGCCTATCTATCTTATTCCGAGAAAGATAAGGATTTATATTATTGGCGCACAACACGCGGTTATGAAGTGGATATGATTTTGGGAGAAGGTGAGGTGGCCATTGAAATCAAGTCTTCACGTGAGATTGTTTCGCGTCACACGAAGGGCTTGAAGGCATTCAAAGAGGACTTCCCGGAGGCGCGGCTCATCATCGTATCTCTTGAAGATCAGCCGCGCTTGGTGAATGAGGTCGAAGTTTACCCTGCAATGCAATTTCTGAAAATGCTATGGAATGATGTAATTGTTTAATCAGAAAAAGTCTACAAATGAAGGAATTAGAGTTATTTAAGCATAATTTGCGCTTTCAAAGTTGGGGTGAATTGTACTTGGGCTGCAAAGCAAATTGGATTACACCAAAAGATGTGATGGCTTTTTGTGAAAACAAAAAAGTTAAGCCTGCCACTGACGAGGACTATACAGCCCTTTATTTGGCATTAGATGACTCTAATTATCAGTTCCTTGAACAGATGAAAGCATTATTGTTAAAAAACGAGGGTGTTGCCATTTCAAAGAATGAAGACGAATTGAGAGATTATATTTTCAATTACATACCATCCAAGTATTTCAAGATTTGGGAACTGGAGTATTTGTTGGAAGCCATTAGTTTGCCTATCAGTGTAAGTGACAAATTACACGAAGTTGCCTCGTTGTTTGATAAGATGAATTATCCTGAAGAATGGAAACCGTTTTTGTATTACCAACAACTGTTTGAAAAAGGCAATATGTTGGATGAGAACACCTTATATCAAAACTTGATTGATTATATTGAAGAACAGAAAGAAAATTACAAATCTTAAATCTTAAATCTTTAAATTATTAGTTATGGACAAAAATGAAATGAGAGAAGTGATCGCCAAGCGTGCTGCAAAAGAATTGCACGACGGCGATGTTGTCAATCTGGGTATTGGCATCCCGACTTTGATTCCGAACTACCTTCCCGAAGGTGTCACCGTGACCCTCCAAACCGAAAACGGTGCCATGGGCATGGGCCCGACCCCCGAAGAAGGCAAGGAAGACAAGAACCTCATCAACGCTGGCGGTGGCGCCATCACGCTGCTGCCCGGTGCCTGCACCTTCGACTCGGCCACTTCGTTCGCCATCATCCGTGGCGGCCATGTGAACGTGTCGTTCCTTGGCGCCCTGCAAGTGGATGAAAAGGGCAACCTCGCCAACTGGATCATCCCTGGCAAGATGGCTCCCGGTATGGGCGGTGCTATGGACCTCGTCGTGGGTGCCAAGCGCGTGATCCTCACCATGGAACACACCCAGAAGGGTGCTCCCAAGATCCTGAAGGAGTGCACGCTGCCCCTGACCGCTGCCGGACAGGTGAACATGATCATCACCGAGATGGGTGTCATGGACATCACGCCCGAAGGCATCGTGGTGCGCGAAATCCACCCCGAGTTCACCTTCGAGCAGATGCAGGCTGCCACCGAGGCCAAGCTCATCCTTGACCCGAATTGCAAACCTATGGACATCTAATCCGTAAGTCAATGGAATACAGTTTCTTGAAGATTGAGCAGTTGGACGCCATCACCGTCATGAAAGTGTCGGCACCTAAGTCGTTGAACGCGCTCAATTCGACAGTCCTGAAGGAAATCGATGACTTCGTCACCAACCTCGACACGAAGCAGACGCGCGTGCTCATCATCACGGGCGATGGCGAGAAGGCTTTCGTGGCCGGTGCCGACATCTCGGAGATGGTGCATCTCTATGAGAAGGAAGGCTACGAGTTCAGCAAACTCGGTGCCATCGCGTTCCGCAAGATCGAGACGCTGCCGATACCCGTCATCGCTGCCGTCAACGGCTTCTGCCTCGGCGGTGGCTGCGAGTTGGCCATGGCTTGCGACTTCCGTTATGCCTCGTCGAAGGCCAAGTTCGGTCAGCCCGAAGTGGGACTGGGCATCACGCCCGGTTTCAGCGGCA
>JAEEGJ010030522.1_pt1 | contig 10530 bp, 4 predicted proteins | sample 8958761 | NCBI WGS metagenome assembly JAEEGJ01 (sample SAMN16246546, study PRJNA631951) | gut metagenome | biome: gut microbiome; feature: rumen; material: RS-attached | host: Bos | place: Iran: Karaj | collected 2018-10
CCTTTGAGGGCCGTCGGAGACGACGACGTCGATAGGCCGCAGGTGTGAGCGTGGCGACACGTTGAGCCGAGCGGCACTAATGGCCCGAACGCTTCCGTTCAGTGTGCGGTTGCCCTTGTGTATGTTTTCTTCCCATCCGGTTAAGGCCGAGAGGCCGGCCGATAGAGAGACAAGTGGCGGCTATGGCGCGGGGGCGCACCTCTTCCCATTCCGAACAGAGAAGTTAAGCCCCGCCGCGACGATGATACTGCGGGAGACCGTGGAAAAGTAGTTCGCCGCCCACCCTTAACGGAAAGCCCGTCAGCACTCGCTGGCGGGCTTGTCTGTTTTTTGTGGTTCATATTCCTCTTTTTCCTATATTTGCACGTCATTTGGAATACCATGAAAGAATTACTGGTTCGTACCGCTTCGGGCTTGGTGTTAGTGGCCGTGTTGCTGGGCTGCATCTTTGTCTCGCCTTGGGCCTATGCCGCCTTGCTGCTGTTCATCGTCATTATTGGCACCTTCGAGATGGCGCGGTTGCAACAGATGAAACAGTCACCTTATCTTTTGTTAGGTGAGATTTGCTCTGTCGGTGCTTTCACTTGTGCGGCATTAGTGGCTTTGCAGGTCATCCCGCAACAATGGCTTGTGTTGGAAATCCTGTTGGTCATGCTTCCTTTCCTTATCGCGTTGTTTTCTAAGACAAAGGATGTCAAACATGTGTTTGCCTATATCTATGGTGCGCTGTTTTTTCTTTCCCTGCCTGCTTTTTTGATGCTTTATTTCTACCGCGAAGACCTGTTTGGCAGTTTGGCTGGCTCTGGCCTTATCATTTTGGTGTTCTGCCTTTTGTGGGCCAATGATATTTTTGCCTACTTGACAGGAAAGCTGTTGGGCAAGCATAAGCTCTTTCCTCGGATTTCTCCAGGAAAGACCATCGAAGGAAGCATTGGAGGCTTGGTGTTTACCATTATTGCCATGTCTGTTTTCGCCCATTATGCCGAATGGCTTCCGATTGCTGATGGCATAGGCATGGCGGCCATCGCAGTGGTGTTTGGCACTTTGGGCGATCTTTGTGAGTCGATGCTGAAACGACAGGCTGGCGTGAAAGATTCGGGCAAACTGATCCCTGGCCACGGTGGCATTTTGGACCGTTTCGACTCTGTGATGTTCAGCGTACCGTTTATTTTTGTTTATTTGCTGCTGCTATGAAGATCCATAAGAGGTTACATGAGGAAGGAACAAAGGCAATATTGATTACCCTTGCCGTCATCGCGGCTACGGTCGTTCTCGTCAATTGGCTTTGGCCTTCGCAAACTGTTTGGCATTACATTTTGTATGTGTTTCAGTTTGTGGTACTTATATTGACCATCCGCTTTTTTCGCGTCCCGATTTGGCGTAAGACCACCATCAGGGAGGATGCGGTTTTGGCTCCTGCCGATGGCGTGATAGCGGCCAATGAGGTGGTGATGGAGGACGAATATTTCCACGACCAGCGCCGTCAGATTTCCATCTTCATGTCCATTTATGATGTGCACATCAACTTTTTCCCTTTTGATGGCGAGGTGACCTATTACAAATACCATCCCGGCAAGTTCCTATTGGCTTTCAAGCCCAAGTCATCCACTGATAATGAACACAATACGATTGTTTTGAAGGACAAGAAAGGCCGTGAGATCCTGGTGCGTCAGATTGCAGGATTTGTGGCTCGACGTATCGTTTGCGATTTGCAGCCTGGCGACGAGGCCGTTGCAGGTGAGGAGTTGGGCATGATTCGTTTCGGTTCGCGAGTGGATGTGTTTCTACCCTTGGATGCCGAAGTTGAGGTGAAGATCAATCAACGTACAATAGGGAAGGAGACGGTTTTGGCTAGGCTGAAATAGTCACAAAATTTGCATTATTTCCTCTAACTTTTTCACCTCAAAAGTCCTTTCTCCCTCAACTTCTATCCCACTTGGATTAAAGAAAATCTGATCAATCCCAGCGGCTCGGGCACCATCGATGTCAACGGCCATTTCATCGCCAATCACTATACTTTCTTCTGCGGTGGCATTGGCTTTGCGTAGGGCATAAAGGAAGATCTCAGGATTGGGCTTTTTTACACCGACTTCCTCTGAAACAGTCAAGGTCTCAAAGTAAGGTTCCATGCCCGAACCACTCAGTTTAGTGTGCTGCACTTCTTGGAAACCATTGGTAATCAAGTGTAAATGGTATTTGGGCTTTAGGTAATCCAACAATTCCATTGTACCAGGTATTAGCCTAACAATGCGAGGTGACCAATAGACATAATCCTCGCTCAGGTGGTCGGCTAATTCGATATTGTGGATGCCGTAATGCTCCAAAGGCTTCAAAAATCGGGTGCGGTTGAGTTCGTCTTTGGTGATTTTGTCAGCGCGGTAAAGTACCCAAAGCTGCTCATTTAGTGGATGATACACTTCGTGGAATTCGTGTGCACTAGGAATGCCGAGACTTTTCAAATCATATTTGTCATAGAGGCGTTCAAAGGCCACTTCAGCAGCAGCATCAAAGTCCCATAGGGTGCGGTCGAGGTCAAAATAAACATGCTTGTATTTTAATGCGGAATGCGGAATGTGGAATGCTGAATGAGGGCAAAGCTCAGCGTCGCTTCGCGCCATTCTGCATTCATCATTCATAATTCTGCATTTCATTTGCCGTTGCCATTCAAACAAAGCCACAGCGGCGGCATGACTCACATTGAGTGAGCGTGTGGGACCGGGAACAGGGATATAGACCACCATATCGCATTGCGCCAACAATCCTTCACTCAGCCCCTGGCTTTCGCTGCCAACGATAAAGGCTACATCTTCAGGAAGTTGCGTGTCGTAGATACATGTTGCATTGTCGGAGGTCTCAATGGCTACGATTCTTTTGTTTTCGGGCACGATTTTGCGTAGGTCGGTTTCCTCAGTGAAATACCATCGGATATTGTCGCGGCTGGAGGCCGCTGCACGACGCACCTTGCCCAGACGGTGTTCCTCTTCTTTGCCCAAAAAGCAGACCTCTGTTGCTCCGATATTATCGGCCAAGCGGATCATCGCACCAAGATTGTCGGGTGTCAAAAGATGGTCGGCGATGAGAAGGGGATGGGGAACCTTCTGATAGAGGCGCTCCGGGGCAAGTTTTTCAAACAACTCGTTGGATTTCAGGTAGGTCATGGGTTATTGCACGATGATTTTCTTGATGAATACCTGATGCTCTGTACTGACTTGGAGGATATACAACCCCTTGGGCAGTGTACCACAGTCGATTTGAGCATATCCTGCACTACGGCCTTCTCCGACTTTCTGTCCGATGTTGTTGAAGAGCGTGTAGCGGAACGGATGCTCAAGGCTAATATTCAACCAGTTGCGGACTGGGTTGGGGAAGATTCTCAGCTCTTGCTCAATGCTGTCGATGCCGAGGATGGTGATTTCCACGGTGGCAAAGGCTGGGACGGATTGCTGCCCCTGATTGTTGAAGGCCGTGACACTATAGGTGTAGGTGCCGAGATTGAGTAGCTCTGTAAAGGTCGTTTCTTGTTGTGTGGCAACGGGTGTACCATTGCGCCAAATGTGGTAGTGGTCGGTCGGTTGGTTCGCCTGCCAAGTGAGTGTGACCTCGTTTTCAACGACTTGAGCTTCCAATTCTACACCAGGCATGAACGTGACAGTGTTGGTTGAAGGGAATTGGACGTCGTCAATCCAGCAGCAGTCGTCACCATAGCTTCCGCTGCCGTTTTTCGTGTAAATCCATTTGAATTTGTGTGTTCCTGCGGTCACAGGGAAGGTCTCGCGGCTCCATGTCATCTCGCCCGACCATTCACCCATGACGGTATTGTCGACATAGAAGGTGAGAATGTCTTTGTTGGCTTCGGTGCAGATTTTTTTGTAGAAACTGATTTCGCCGTTTTCGACCACGTCATAGCTGACTTGCAATGTGGTCAGATTGGCATCGCCGATAGCTCCTGAACGGGCACTATAGGTGCCAGTGTTAGCGGTGCTGTTGTCAACATACCAATAGGAACCGCCAAGTGTTTGCCAAGCAAAGGCACTGAAGTCACCGGTTTCAAAAGTCTCTTTGATAGGCCCAATGTTGAGATAATCGGTGCCGGAGAGAGAATAGGGTATGGCGTCCATGTAGTAAAACACCTCAAAGTTCGAGCCGTTAGGTACGCCCGACGAGGTGCTGAATGCAGCTGTGACAGTAGCGGTGCTTCCGCAGGAAATCGGTCCGAGATTGTATTGGATGGGATTGAATACCAAATCGGAGGAACTGCTGTACAACTGGACCGTGGCATTATGGGCATCCGACGATCCCATATTCTTAAACCCGATGAGCAAGGTGCCGGTTTCGCCAGGAAATACGGTATGCGTTGGCCTAAACTCAGATAGGACAAATGTGGGTGCGTGTAAGGTTATGCGGAAGTGGCTGCTCCATGAGTTGCTGCCATCGCTGCAGACGAGGGTGAACTCGGCTTGACTACCATCAGCAATTCTTTCGTTTACTTTGATCACAAAACCATTCGTGATGGTATAGTCTCCCATGGCAGCAAGACTTGGGATGGTAGCCATGCCTTGTATGACTTCCACGAAGGGCGAATCGGTGCTGATTGTGACTTGGACATTGGTGGCGGTTTCGTTGCCTATGTTTTTGATGGATAAGTCAATACCGACCGTCTCGCCATAATCGGCTTGGCCGTTTTCGTCATTGATGCTGAATCCGTTATAGGTAAGGAAAGCGCCGTTGGCTGGGATGATGGAGATGTCGCGGACTTCAGTGACTTTATTGAAACCAGTCACAACGAGTTGCGCCGTTCCAGTGTTGGTTAGGTTGGCGAAAGTGAGAGAGCCTTCTCCGTTGACTATGGGAGCGCTGGCAAGGATCTCGCCATCTAAGGAAAGGGTGGCGAGGGCGTAGTCGGCATCCGCCATGATGTGGAGCTCAGTCTGGCCCAGGAAGATGGCTTCAGGCTGACAGACGACATTCATCTCGGTCGGGTTGTCGGTGCGCAGGAGCAGGCTTGGGTCGCCAAAGAGGATCCAGGTGTTATGGGTCTTGCCTTGGTCGCTAGGATGCAAGTCAAGGATTTTCATGTTACCGTTGAGCGAAGCCCCGCCGAGGGTGTGGTTGAACAAATCGGGAGAGCGCCATTCGCAAAGGATGTCGACCATCTCATCCTGACCCGACATGGGCGGTTGCCAAGGCTGTGAAGTCCATGAAAACATGCCCCCAATGGCTCCTGTAGGAGCTCCAGTGCTGTTGTTGGTGGCCCGCATCCAGGCTTCAGCAAAACAATCGTCGTCAAACTCTCCATTGAAACATGCTGTTGACCAGATAAAAGGCCATTTGTAGTCGTTGACCAGCGCGTTAATATGATTGTTGGTGAAATTACCGACATACCAACTTGTCGTAGAGCCATGGTTGCAATAATTGCAGATGCCGGCTCCGTTATTGAAGTTTTCGCACAGCATGGATGCGTTGGTGCCAACGCCTACACCTTGGTAGTGTTGTGAAATCTCATCGTAGGTGTAGTGCAACAAAGTGTCGCGGATGTATTCAATATGCATGTAGTCAGATTCTCCGCCGTTGTGACCGCTTCCGGCACCTTCGGTAGAGCCTATCCCGATGCCTTTGTCAAGCCAATTCACGTCGGAGGGGATGTCGCGTTCGTAGTAGATCACTTTGGCCACTTGGTTTTCCACATCGGCGACACTTTCGGCCGAGAACCTCCCGACAAGGACTTCAGGATAATAGTCGTTGCCTTCCAACTGGCCAAACCAAATGTCGGAGGCGCCTCCGTTCATGGACTTTGGGGTGAGGTCTTCGTAGTCGCCGACGAGAAGCACAAAGGTCAGGTTTTCATCGGGGTTGTTGTAATGGCTGAGGATGCAAGACTTGATTTGGTTGGTGGTGTTGCCGCCGATGTCTGAAAGGCTGACCATCGTGGTGGGTCGCCCCGATTCGTTTTTCCAGTTTACAAGGGGCTGCATGGCATCGAGATATTGGGATGGACAGATGACGAGCATTTCGCCTGCATCGGGTACAAAGGTGTATTTCGCGTTTGATTCTTTGTAATTGATGAAGCGGCGTCCGTACATTGCGTTTGTCTCTGGCGAAATGTTGATTTTACCAGATTTGCGACTTGCTTTTGGATTGAGGCCTTTGTTACCGGTTTTGCTCATGGTCAAGGTCAAGTGTGTATAGACACGCAAAGTTCTGGTGACGGGATTGTAGGCAAAAGGATATACCAGCATGTTTTGCCCACGGAAGTCACGGAGGATGTAGGGCTTATCCAACTGAGCTTGGAGATCGGGGTAGAATTGGTTTTTTGAATAGGCTTCTCCGAATCGGTAAGGCACGGTTTCGGGGTCGATTTCTCGGCTGAAATTGCCTTTTGAAGGTGCAATGGAAATCTTCTCAAAGTCTTGATATTGTGTTTCTTTGACTTGAACTTCCATCTCTGCGACATCATCGATAAGGATAGGGATGGCGAAAAGGGGCAGGTCGGGCGCGCCTTCTTCGAGAATGGAGGCCATTTTGGGTACCGTGATGGAATACTGAATCCCTTTGGGTGTATTGGCCGCCTCTTTATAAAAGCCTTCCAAAGTGAACCTGACGGAAATCTCCTCATGGGAATTGGAGAGCAGTTTGACGCATGGCGCGACTGGAGTCTGGCTGCCGCAATTCACCCATTCCTGAGAAAAGAGGTTGATGGAGAACAAACAGATAATGAGAAATATAAGACCTTTTTTCATTTCTTACGTGTATTTTGCGCAAAAATACGCAATTTCTTTGAAACTCACGGTGCAGTCACCGTACATACTGTCACTTTCTCGCTGCTAAGGTTGAACGTTTTTGGCAGGGGCTTCCCTGCTGATGGTGAAGGTCTGGTTGGCAGCCGTGGCCACTACGAAAAAGCCTTCCAAGGGAGCGATGGCGCCAGTTATAAGCACGAATAATTCATTGCCGACCAAGCGGTAGAAGACCATGCCTTCATCATCGGGGCTGAGATAGGCCTCACAGGGGAACGGGTTGCCATAGAGGTTCCAACCACCATGCTCTTCATCGTAGGCAGGAGTCATGGTGATGGGCAGGCTGCTACGCTGCAGTGTGGCGGTGACGTTCATTTCCATGTTGCCATGGTTGGCATAGAGGTAGCCAGTGCCGTTTGACAAGGAAAACATGTTTTTCTTGTAGTTGTGCCACTCCGTATTGGTGGCAGTTCTGTTCCAACTGTAGAGGTCATAATCGCTTTGGGTGGTGATGAGTCCCGCATTGGCAGCAGTGATGGAATCAGTCGCAGGCGAGGCAATGAGGTAGAAGCCGTTGTCGGTTCCTTCATTGTCAGGACCATAGCCAATGATGTTCTTCTTTATCGTAGCTGTGATGTCACTATTGACCTTCAGCTGACCACCATCCTCAATAGTGAGCGTTGTGCCTTCGAAGAGGATGCGGTTGGCTTCAGCTACACAGCCGCTAGGGACGGTGGCATCAGCGCGAATGATGACTTTGCTGTCGAGGGCAGGAATGCCTTGGGGTATCCAGTTGTCGCCATCGTCCCAGTCGCCTTCAGCGACAAACACCATGGTGCCATCAAGCTCCGTTTCGAAGGTGATTATGTTGCACCAACCATCTGGATTACAGTCGCTTCTCACTTGAACTTCATACTGTGTGCCTCCATTGAGGTTGATGAGTTGTGCTTCGGTTTCAGTGGTGGTTTTTGTCATCCATTGTCCACCGATAGCTTCATTTCCAACAGTGATATCGTCGATAAATAGATAATATTTACGATACGAAGTGCATTGGATGGCAATGTACTTGGTACCGGCTGGCAGGTTGGCATGATAGGTTTGATACTCATTAGTGGCAACGGTAATAGGATTGCTCCAGCTGAAGGAATCCACCTCATTGTTGGTACTTGAGAAGCCTACCATGAATGTCTCAGCATAACTTGAGACAAAAGCACGGTATTTGAACTCGAGAACGCTATTACTTGTAATATAGCTTGTGAGCTCAGGCGAAATCAAGTATTGGTGAGGATTCGGATTGTTTGCATCGGTTACACGATAGAAAGCGAAGGCGCCACTTCTGATGCCAGTTCTTGGCTCACATTCCACCATGGTCCAGCTGTCGATGTTGTCGCTGAAGTCTTCTATGTAGTGAGCAACCACGCCTTCTGTTGATCTGTAACGCACCGTGTAGCTTTCCACGTCCTCTCCTCCGATCCAGCTGAGGTCGGCAGAAATGGCGGTGATGTTGGCGGCGGCTAAGTCGGTAGGAGTTGCGCAGACTTCAGGTGTGGTGAAGGTTATTGTGTCGCTCCATCTGCTGTAGTCATTTTCACCGCAGTAGGCACGTACTTTCACGGTGTATTCAACATTAGGTGTAAGGTTCCCCAAAAGGAAGCCTTCGTTGGTGTTGGCAGCGATGAGGTTGTTCTCGTTATCGTTGAGGCAAATCTGCCAAGCGGTTTGGGTTTCGTCTTCCAAGACCCAGCTCAGATTGACCGAGAAAGAAGTCAAGTTGTCGTAGCTCAAAGAGTTGACTTGCCAGCAGGAACTTGTGGTGGTGAAAACGATGGGCTCGCAGAAATCGGTCTCTTCGTCATCGCAGAAGCCTTTTACTTTCACCGTATAACTGGTTCCGGGTTGGAAATGCTGGGCATCGTCAAGGACAAAGGGCACTTCCGTGGCGGTATAGGTGGTCCAGGATACGACTTCGCTACTTCCTCCAACCAACTCACCTACCATGACTTGGTAGCTGTCACTGAAGCCAGTCCAGTTGAGGGTGGCGCCATGGTTGGTTTCGTTGGATGCGGATAAGCCAATCGGCATCGGGCAAGTACTGAGTGTGGTGAAATTGTCGATGCTCGACCATTGGCTCAGGCCGCCTTCGTCACCGCAATTGGCTTGCACATGCCATAGATATTCGGTCTCGGGCAGCAACTCCTCGATAAGGAGGCTATTGTCGGTGGTGACAATGTCTTCAGACCATCCGAAGATGCCGAAGTCGTCAACCATGATGAAGAATCCATTAGTGAAATCATGACGAATGGCGATATAGCATTGCTGTCCATCGTATGCGCTCAAGTCGATGGAAACCTCAGTCCAGTATGAGTTGGCGGCCGCCTTTTCCTTCAAGATGGTAGTGAAGTCTGAGATGGCGTTGCCCGTGGTGGAGAGGCGCACTTCGTATTCGTCTCTTGCATCATCGTAGGTGGAACGCATGATCCAGAATTTCAACGTGGTCTGGTCAGGGAACTGAATCTGAGGAGTAACGAGCCAGTTATCAGCATGAATGTCAAAATCGCTATAGGCTACAGCAGCATAATAACCGCTGTGGGCGTTCAAGTCACCACTGTTGTCGTGCGGGTTTTCAATGCTCCATTCCCGTGATTCAGGATCGCCTTCATGGTAAATGGTCCATTGGCTGAGGTCTTCTTCAAAGCTGTCGAAGAAGAAGGGCTTATAGTAGCTCACATTGTAACTCTCTGCCGTGCTATTCCAATGCAAGTTGGCCTCGTAGGCAGTTATATCGGTGACCTCCAGATTGTAGGGGGGGGCACAAGGCCCGATGTAAGGCCGCAACGTCTTCCCGCTGATGGCCGCAATCTCCCCGGTAGTGAGCGTGCCGCTGACGACGACCGTTTCTTCGTCTTCTTCGTAACATAACGCCTGCCAGGTCTTGACGCTGACGGTGAACGTGTCCGAATAGGCGAAACTGCCGATGGTGATGCTGTCGTTGGTGTTGCTCCAGCCGAGGGTGACCGTGGGGGAGAAAAGTTCGTTGGTGGTAACGGTGCCCCCGTTGATGGTGACATAGCCGGATGCATTGCCAATCACAATGCCTGAGTCGTCGCCGGTGGCGTTGATGGTACCGCTGTTGATGGTTAACACATTATAGGCATAGATGCCGTAACTGCCTGAAGCCGTGACGGTGCTGCCGTTGATGGTTAGGTAGTCGGCAAAGATGCCTTTGTTGCTGCCTAAAGCCGTGACGGTGCTGCCATTGATGGTTAGGTAGTCGGCATAGATGCCTTTGTTGCTGCTTGTAGCCGTGACGGTGCTGCCGTTGATGGTTAGGTTGGTAGTGTTGATGCCGTTGTCGTCGTGGCTGCTTATAGCCGTAACGGAGCTGTTGTTGATGGTCAAGTTGGGGGCGTTGATGCCGTTGTATCTGCTTGTAGCCGTGACGGCGCAGCCATTGATGGTCAGGTTTTCGGAGACGCTGATGCCGTTGCCAAAGTCTGTAACGGCGGTAAGGCTTCCCGTGCCTCCGCTTTGGCCGTAGAGGGTAAGGCTGCCGTCAGCTAGGAGGACTTGGAAATCTCTAACGCTGATGTTCATCGTTGCGTCATCGCAGAGGATGAGGTAGGCATCGCCGGTGAAGTGGACCTGCCGATAATTGAGGGTAATGCAGTCGTTCACCACATACCAGCCGGCGGGGAGGTTGCCGAAGTCAAGCTCGTCGGTTACTACGGTGTAGGAGGTACACTGCTGCTGCACGCCGTTCTCGTCGATGTAGGCGACAGGGAGTAAGTATGGGAAG
>JAEEGJ010030528.1_pt1 | contig 10528 bp, 9 predicted proteins | sample 8958761 | NCBI WGS metagenome assembly JAEEGJ01 (sample SAMN16246546, study PRJNA631951) | gut metagenome | biome: gut microbiome; feature: rumen; material: RS-attached | host: Bos | place: Iran: Karaj | collected 2018-10
TTTCATGTTGCTGGGCAGCGTGGCATAGATGTATCCCATCTCGTCCATATAAACGTCTTTCATGCCTTCGTTCTCCAGTTCCTTCTTCAGATACTGGGCGAAAACAAGCTGTTTCTCGGTACTGGGCACGCTCTCGGAATCCTCCGCCGACTGCGTGTCAAACTTCACATAGTTAAGAAATCGTTCGGTAATATCCATGTTATAATAAGATTTTTCGCTACAAAGATAGTGTAAAAAATCGATTAAGTGAAGAGAAAGAAAACTTTTTCTTTCTTGAGCGTGAGATTTTTATATAAATGAGCGTAATATCAATAAAGAAATATTTGGCAAATAGAAAAAAAATACTATCTTTGTAGCCCAAACCTATAATCATGTAAAGAATATGGCAACTATAATTTTACAAATACCCGACGAAACTCTCGTGTCGAAAGTTAAACAAGCATGCAAAATGTTGGTGGGCGTGACATCGGTAAAGATACAGAAAGATGCCAAGCCTAAAAATAAAGATGTAACTAAGACGGCTGGATTCCGTGAGGCCATGGAGGACGTGAAAAATGGCCGGGTATATCAAGCCGATAGCGTGGACGACATGTTTAAGAAAATACTTGGTTGATTCATGTATAGTATTAGCTATTCCAAGCGATTCGAGAAAGACTTGAAACGTTGTAAAAAGCGTGGCCTGAATATTCAGTTGATAAAAGATGCCATTGAAATTCTTGCTGTCAATGGTAAACTGTCACCTGTTTATCGTCCGCATAAGCTGGTGAACCAGAAGATTGAAACATGGGAGTGCCATATTGAGCCCGACTGGTTGATGACTTGGTTACAGAATGACACCGAATTGACGTTGCTGTTTCTTCAGACTGGTACCCATTCTGATTTATTTTAGTCTTCCGTCCAAACTCGTTAGGCGGTGAGGGATTATATTTGCATTAGGACGAAAATCTACAAAAATCTTACAAAAATGATGGAAAGGTCAGTTGTTTCTGGTCATGACAGGCTTAAAGAGATGATTTGTGTTAGATTTTTGAAGATTTTTGTCCTTTTGTAGAAACGTAAAGAAAAATTCGAATTTACGTGCGCTGAGACTCGCGTGAAAGTCAGCAAACGCACTTTTGGCGGCAAATATGCGAGTTTTGAAGCATTATCCGCAACTTGCTGATAATGAAATCTTTAGGAGAAGAAATCCGCTTTTGGACTTTCTCTTCAAATCATCCGAACTTTAAATGATAGGCTTTTGAACTGTAATTAGGGCTTAATTACAGTCTAAATGAACTTTATCCAGACTTTAAATGATTATCTTTTGAACTTCAAAAGCCTATTATTTGAACTTTAAATCCCTATCTTTTGCTCATCGGAACCCTTTTCTTTGCACTTTAAACGCCCATAAGGGGCCAAATGTCGCTTTCCCCTTTGCTACTTTTATGCGGATTGCGGAGGTGGAATTGTCAAGAAATTTATGACTATTTCCAGCTGTTTTGCCCACTCGCATACGCGCAGGTAATAAAAAAAGTTAAATCTATATGGTGCCGATTTAACGAAAGGCTCCCGATATAGTCAAATTAATTGATATGAAAGCTTTCAACAAATGGATTTTTCTGGCAATACTTGCCATGTTGTCTTATTCCTGTAAAGAACAGCCGCAGAAGAAGGAACATGGCGGGCAGGAGGTTATAAAAACCATGAAGGTGACGCGCAGCGACCAGACGCTCGTGTCGCCCTATACAGCACGTCTTACGGGTAGGCAGATTGTGGAAATACGTCCGCAGGTCAGCGGCACGATTACCCGCATCTGCATCAACGAGGGGCAGCAGGTGAGAAAAGGTCAGACGCTGTTCATTATCGACCAGACACCCTACAGGGCTGCCCTGCAGGTGGCCCGTGCCAATGTGGAGGCTGCCCAGGCCAAACTTACCACGGCACGGATGGAATATGAGAGCAGCCGCAAACTGAAGGCCGGACAGGTGATTTCCGACTATACCGTTCAGACTTCGCTCAATGCGCTGAACGAGGCCAAGGCTGCCCTGTCGCAGGCCAAGGCCCAGGAACTCAACGCCCGCAACAGCCTGAGCTACACCGAAGTGAAGAGTCCTGTGAATGGCTCTGCGTCGATGATTCCCTATCATGTGGGCGCCCTGGTGAGCAGCAGCATTGCCGAGCCGCTGGTCACCGTTGCCGACGACAATGTGATGTACGCTTATTTCAGCATTACCGAGAATCAGACGCTTGACCTCATTCAGCAGTACGGCTCGCTGAACCAGTTCCTGCAACAGGCCTCCGACGTGCAGCTGAAACTGAGCAACGGCACCATTTATCCCCAGCACGGCCGAATCAATGCCGTCAGCGGAACGGTCGACAATACAACGGGAGCCGTGAGCCTCAGGGCAACGTTCCTCAATCCCCAGCATCTGCTTCACAACGGCGCCTCGGCCACCGTATTGCTGCCCACCAAGCGGCAGGGCTGCATCTCCATTCCGCAGGAGGCAACCTACGAATTGCAGAACCGCATCTTCGTATATCGTGTCATCGACGGCAAGACCAAAGCCACCCCCATCGAGGTGTTCCCCCAGAACAACGGCCGCGAGTATATCGTGGAGCGTGGGCTTGAGCCCGGCGACATTATAGTGAGCGAGGGAGCCGCGCTGATGAAAGACGGGATGGAAGTTAAAAGTGATAAGTGAAAAACGATAAGCGATAAGTGAAGAATCAGCGACGGCGTTGTTCTCTTTGCTTGAAACTAAAAAACTCATAAACTTACAAACTTATAAACTGAAAAATGAACGTACGCCTCTTCATAGACCGCCCGATACTGGCTTGCGTCATCAGCGTGCTGATGGTGCTGCTGGGACTCATCGGCCTTTCGCGCCTTGCCCTTGAGCAGTTTCCCGAGATTGCGCCGCCCACCGTCCGACTGATGGCCAGCTATACGGGAGCCAATGCCGAGACGGTGCAGAAGAGCGTGGTGGTGCCCCTCGAGGAGGCCATCAACGGCGTGGAGGGCATGATGTATATGTCGTCGTCGGCCTCGAATACGGGCGGCGCCAGCATCAGCGTATTCTTCCGCCAGGGCACCGACCCTGACATGGCGATGGTGAACGTGCAGAACCGTGCCGCCACCGTGCAGGGCCGTTTGCCCAGCGATGTGGTGAAGGGCGGTCTGACCGTGCGCAAGCGTCAGACGTCGAACATCAAGCAGATAACACTCTACAGTCATGACGACTCGTTCGACCGTACGTTCCTTGCCAACTATACGAAGATTAACATCGAGCCCCGCCTGAGCCGTATTCCCGGAGTGGGCGAGGTGAACGTCATCGGTTCCGACTACTCCATGCGCATCTGGCTCGACCCCCAGAAAATGGCGCGCTACGGGCTGACCCCGTCAGATATTAATAAGGTGTTGGAAGAGCAGAACGTGGAGGTGGCTACCGGAACGCTGGGTGCCGACTCAGAGAACACTTTCCAGTATGTGCTGAAGTATCGTGGCCGCTACGAGGAAGAGGCGGGCTACGAACAGATGGTGGTCCGCTCGCTGCCCAACGGCGAGGTGCTGCACATTGGCGACATTGCCCGTGTGGAGCTGGGTTCGCAGAACTACAACTTCATCGGCGAGACCAACGGCCATCCGAGCGTGAACATCATGATTAACCAGATAAGCGGCTCGAATGCCAACGAGATTATCAAGCAGATCGACCGCGAGGTGGAAGAAATCCGTAAAGACCTGCCGCCGGGCATCACCATCGAAGACCTGGAGTCGAAGAAAGACTTTCTCGACGCCTCTATTCTCAGCGTGGTGGAAACGCTCCTCGAGGCGTTGCTGCTGGTTATCCTAGTGGTGTATGTCTTCCTGCAGAGTTTCCGCTCAACCATCATTCCGGCATTGGCCATCGTGGTGTCGCTCATCGGCACGCTGGCCGTTATCTATGCCATTGGCTTCTCGCTCAACATGCTGACGCTCTTTGCCTTGGTGCTCGTCATCGGAACGGTGGTCGACGATGCCATCGTGGTGGTGGAGGCCGTTCAGGCTAAGTTCGATGCCGGCTATCAGTCACCCTATAAGGCTACCGTGGAAGCCATGCATGGCATCACGTCGGCCCTCATCACGACCACCCTGGTATTCATGGCCGTGTTCATTCCCGTTTCGTTCATCAGCGGTGTCACGGGAACCTTCTATACCCAGTTCGGACTGACCATGGCCATTGCCGTGGCCATCTCGCTGCTCAATGCCATGACGCTCTCGCCAGCTCTCTGCGCCCTGATTATGACGCCGCATGAGGAGAAGATAGAGGAAACCGCCAACACCCAACACCCATCACCCAACACCCAGAAACTCAGTTTCTCCACCCGTTTCCACATTGCCTTCGACTCGGCTTTCTCTGCGCTGGTCAGGAAATACAAGAAGGCTGTCAGCGTGTTCTTCCGCCGCAAGTGGCTGGCCGGCGTGCTGGTTGTGGTGGCAATCGTCGGACTTGGTTTCCTGATGAAAAACACGAAGACGGGACTCGTGCCCAGCGAGGATATGGGAACGGTGTTCATCAACGTGCAGGCATCGCCGGGCTTCACGCTGAAGCAGACCTATGGCATCATGAAGCAGGTGGAGCAGCGCATCAAGGACTTGCCCCAGCTGCGCACCTATTCATTGGTGGCAGGCACCAGCGTAGGCTTCGACCAGTCGTCGTCGAACGGCAACTTCACCTTGAAACTGAAGAAGTGGGGAGAGCGTAAGGACGAGAAAGACCATGTGAATGCCGTGATGGAAGAAATCTATCGGCGCACGGCCGACATCACCAATGCCAAGATACAGGTTAACACGCAGGCCATGATTCCGGGTTTCGGACGCATCAATGGTTTTGAGCTTTATATCCAGGACAAGAAGGGCGGCACCATCAACGACCTGCTGGAATACACCAACCGCATGATTCAGGCGCTGAACGAGCGGCCGGAGATTTCACGTGCCTATACCAACTTCTCGCTGAAATATCCGCAGTATCGTGTCGAGGTGGACGCTGCTCTCTGCAAGCGTCATGGCGTTTCGCCCAGCGATGTGCTGTCGGCCCTGGGCGGTTATGTGGGCGGTAATTATGCCAGCAACTTCGTGCGCTTCACCAAGCTCTATCGTGTCATGGTGCAGGCCTCTCCCGAGTATCGTTTAGACGAGTCGTCGCTCAACAATATTTTTGTGAAGAGCAGCAGTGGCGAGATGTCGCCCATCGGGCAGTATGTCAAGCTGAACCGTATCTATGGCTCAGAGACGCTCTCGCGTTTTAACCTGTTCCCAAGCATCAGCGTCAGCGGTACTCCTGCCGAGGGCTATTCCACCGGACAGGCCATCGCTGCCATCCGTGAGGTGGCTGCCGAGCAATTGCCCGAAGGCTATGGCTACGAATTCGGAGGCATGACACGCGAAGAGGCTTCGGCCGAGAATACCACCACCCTCGTATTCATCATCTGTATCGTATTTATCTACCTGATTCTCTGTGCGCTCTACGAGAGTCTTTTCGTGCCCATGGCCGTCATCCTTAGCGTGCCGTTCGGACTGGCCGGCTCGTTCATTTTTGCGCAGCTATGGGGACTGGAGAACAACATCTATATGCAGACCGGTCTGATTATGCTCATCGGACTGCTGGCCAAGACGGCCATCCTTCTTACGGAGTATGCCTCGGAGCGCCGTCGTCAGGGCATGAGCATCACAGCCGCCGCACTTGATGCGGCAGCCGTGCGTCTGCGTCCTATTCTGATGACTTCGATGACAATGATATTCGGTCTGTTACCGTTGGCACTGGCCACAGGCGTAGGCGCCAACGGCAACCGTTCGTTGGGTGTGGGAACTATTGGCGGTATGTTTATCGGCACAATAGCCCTGCTCTTCATTGTTCCTGTATTGTTTATCTTCTTTCAGTCCATTGAAGAGCGCGTAATGCCGAAGCGGAAGAAGGATTAGAAATTAACCTTCCGCTCCGGAGCGGCAAATGAGCAGAAACGGGCTGTGGCGTCAGTAATCTGAAGCACGGCCATGTTGTCGTCGTCGGCTTTGTACATCGACTTCAGACTTGGGTTGCGGTTCAGGAATTCTTCCTTGACGGCCAGTGTCTCGGTGTTCACCAGTGTTCCGCTCAGTCGCAACCACTCGGCTCCCGATTTCTTCAGGGCGCAGATTTCAAACTTGCCGTTCTTGGCAATCTGCTTATAGACGTCCTTTACTTTGCCCGTCATGATATACAGACGGCCGTCGATAATCTCAGAAACGCCGAAGGGGCGCACGCGTGGCTGGTCGCCGTCGACGGTGGCAATGAAGAATGCTCCGCATTCCTTCAGGTATGCCTGTACTTCTTTCATGTTTTCTTCCATAGATTTCTTTTCGTTTGTTACTTGTGCATAGCTGCTGTTGAAGGCAGCCAAGGCGAACATTACGGCAAATAATAACTTTTTCATTTTGTATCTCTTTTTTATTGTTAGGGTTTCTGTAATAATCTCGGTTGCAAAGATACGGATAAGTGAGAACAAAAGCAAATAAAACTCGGTTTTAATTTGTTTTGTCGAGCGAAAGTATCTTATCAAAAGTACGTATAAGTGAGAACAAATGCAAATTTTAGAGCAGCGAAAACAGATGTATCTTGAAGCTAATCCTGTTTCCTATCATAGCCTTCTTTGTCATCGGTGCCATTCTGGCTATGTTTGGCATCGTTATTATCTGACATTCCATCCCCGTGGTTTCGCAATCTTGCGGAGTCATGGGGATATTATTATTAGGCGATAAAAAACTGACTAAAACAAGAAAAATGGTGGTGAAATAAAAAAAAGTTGGTGTTTTTTTTGAATTTTTTTTGGAATGTGTCTATTTAGTACATGTAAAATTTAAATTCAAGAATATGACAACAACAATTCGCACCAGTTCCCAGAACTACTTCACAAAAATCCAGAAGTACCTCAAAAACAAAAGAGTATTCTTCGTTTCGTCATTTAACAATGAGGTCTATACCCTCACTATTTTCGATCTCTCGAGCATCGAAACCACTTCTCTCATCAACAAAATGACCAAACACTTTCATCTCACCAACCGGCAAGAGTCTTTGGCTCTTGCCGCCTAACACATGTACGATTATGCCAAGAACAATTAAGAACAACAAAAAGGAAATGACGCTGCTCCAGGCTATTGAGCGCGTGGTGGAACTGTCCGATGACTCTAAGATGAGCAAGGAGTTTATGAAAAAGGCCAAGGCAGAACTGCAACTGTTGGCAAGTAGCTATGGCATCACGGAAAGACAGGCTGTGCTGTTCTGCGTATGCATGGAGAAAGGCCCGCGCCGTGTGGACTATAGCGACTTGGCTTGTCATCTGGATATAAAGAAGATTACGGCATTGGGCTATGCCAGTGATATCGATGCCTTAGTTCGTCGCCGGCTGTTGAAATATCGCGATGTGAAGGACGAGGACGACTTCGACATCCCCACCGCGGTCATTCGCTGCCTGAAACACAACGAGGTGTACGAACTGCCCCGACGTACAGGACTCGACTGTGCTGAAATGTTTGAACTGCTCGACCAATGGTTTGAAGACCTTGATGATGATGCCATCTCATTGCGTGAACTGGAGGAGGAGATTCAGAAACTGTTCGACGAAAACAAGCAGATTAGTTTTGTGCGCAAGTTGCGCGAATACTACCTGTCGGAGCATGAAGAGGCAATGACGGCATTCTTCTGCCACTGTCTGGTGAACCGGGATGATAACGACATCCGTTTCGGTCAGTTGGAAGACCTGTATGACACAAAGGCCGATTTCAACAAGGCAAAGGTCAGTCTTCGCTGTGGCGAGCACAGACTGATGAGGAAAAAACTGATTGAGCATCGCTGCGAGGATGGCATTGCCGACACTACCCGTTACAAACTGACGGAAGAAGCTAAGCGCAATCTGCTGGCAGAGATGAAAATCGATACCACGGAAGAGAAACTGGCCGATGTTATCAAGGCCCGCGATCTGACTGAGAAGAAGATGTTTTATGTGAAGGAGAACCAGCAGCAAGTCAGCGAACTGCAGTCGTTCCTCATGCCTGAGAAATACAGCGAGATACACGAACGGATGCAGCAGACGGGTTTCCGTACGGGTTTTGCATGCCTGTTCTATGGCGGACCAGGCACGGGCAAAACAGAGACTGCCTACCAGCTGGCCCGACTGACAGGACGCGACATAATGGTGGTGGATGTGCCGCAGATAAAGAGCAAATGGGTGGGCGACTCAGAAAAGAACATCAAGGCTCTGTTCGACCGCTATCGCGAACAGGTGAAGCGTGCCAAGCTGACCCCCATCCTGCTTTTCAACGAAGCCGATGCCATCATCGGTATCCGCAAGCAGGGAGCACAGAGTGCGGTGGACAAGATGGAGAACTCTATCCAGAACATCATCCTGCAGGAGATGGAGCAGCTCGATGGCATCATGATTGCCACCACTAACCTGACACAGAACCTTGATACGGCCTTCGAGCGCCGTTTCCTCTACAAAATCAAATTCGAGAAACCTACCGAGGAAGCCCGTGCCCAGATTTGGCATTCGATGATTCCCGACCTCAGCGAGCAAGACGTCCACGCGCTGGCCTCGAAATACGATTTCAGCGGCGGTCAGATTGAGAATATCGCCCGTCACTATGCCATCAGTTCAATTCTTCATGGCAATAGCGAGGATGTGCTGCCAATGCTTATCCGCCATTGCGACAATGAACGGCTCGAGGGAACGCACCCATCGAAGATTGGCTTTTAGGTTTTTGTTCGTTAAATCACAAATCTAACAAATAAACCATATATGGGATTATGTTTGATTTTGGTAAAATATGTATTATTTCTGCCCGAAAGGGCACTAAAACAACAAAAGAATTAACAATATTATGGAAGAGAAACTGACAATAGAACAGATGCAACAAAGAAGTGCCGATGCCCGGAAAGTTGCCAAAGAAATGGAACGCTGGTTGAGAAACACTCAGGATCCAGAAAAACGGAAAAATCTCGCACGTGTTATCAACATATGTTATGCCCAAGCAAAGAAATGGAGAAACGAAGCCAAACGCTGTCGAGGTATGGCAGAATGCATCGAGCGCGAATTCAACAGTATTAAAGCAAATCAGGAAGATGATTAGAGAGAAATATATACCGCGTTTTGTTTGGAACTTTCATCAAAATCCACTATCTTTGCATCAGATTCTAACTTATAAACAATTAACGAAATCAGAACCTCGCGATGTATAGGGAATCGTAATCGTAATATGGGAAGAACAATATCGTTATTTGCAGATTATCATGGAAGTGAGAACTCCGTGACTAATTATTGTGGTTTAATGCTTAAACTCGTATATCAGGAGAGTCCAAGATTACTTTATCAGCTACTAGACTTCTTGTTTGAAGGTGAAGCAGAAGTTCCTTTCGTTGGGCCAACATTCGAACAGCAAAAAGCGAAAAGTAAAAGTATTCCTGACCTTGAAATAAAGCAAGAATCCTTCCAAATATTGGTGGAAACAAAATTAACGGACTGGTTTCATGAAGACCAACTTGAAAACCATATAGCAGGTTTTTCTGATAGAATGGACACGAAGATTTTGTTATTATTATGCAATTTTGAAGATAAGAACTACAATCAAACACGCCTGAATTTCAAGGCAAAGATGAAAAATGAGAAGAATATTTCAGTCTTAGAAGTTACTTTTGAGGACTTTTTAAAAGGTTTGTCCGAGGTCTGTATTACACCTCAATTACATGATTATTTAAACGAATTTGAAGATTTCTTAGACCGCAAATCATTGATGCCTACTTGGAAATATAGGCTGGATGTCGTCAATTGTGGCGTAACAAAAGTTGAAATTGTCAATGATTTAGTGTATATGTGTCCTAGTCGAGGTGGACAATATCGTCATGAGAGAGCAAAGTATTTTGGAACGTATTGGGACAAAAATGTAAAATTTATCTATCATATAGATGCTATTGTAGTGTGGGATGTCAACTATCATAGTTGTGAACTCAAATGGAAGAATGATACATCTAAGAGTGATAACGACCTTTTTGATCGTGCAAAGTCTTTTATCGAGAAATATCGAAGTGATGAAATCAAACAAAATGGCATTCAAGTATTTCTATTAAGTGAGCAAAGAGAAGTGAACTTTGTTAAAGATACGAAAGGTGGTCTGTTCGGATCAAAGAAGTATTTTATGATTAACGAGGCAACTGACATTGATAGTTGTGCCAAACTAATTAGAAATAAGAAATGGACAGATTTTGAATCTAAATAATAAGTCTCAAGCAATCACCGTAGAGGAGTATTTATAAGCGTATCTTGGGGAAGTTTTTTTCTTGCAATATAAAAAAGTTGCCATATTCTTGAATTTTTTTTGGTTTGTGTCTATATTAGAGTACAAACAATTTAAAATTCAAGAATATGGCAACAAAAATTACCACAGCTTCAACAAAGAGTTTCGCAAAGATCAAGAGTTTCCTGAAAAGGGAAAAAGTCTTCTTCACCTCATCGCTCAACAATGGGGTCTATACCTTCTTCG
>JAEEGJ010030529.1_pt1 | contig 10528 bp, 8 predicted proteins | sample 8958761 | NCBI WGS metagenome assembly JAEEGJ01 (sample SAMN16246546, study PRJNA631951) | gut metagenome | biome: gut microbiome; feature: rumen; material: RS-attached | host: Bos | place: Iran: Karaj | collected 2018-10
ATTGTAGTTTTATTATTAAAGCAACAACAATAGCTGCATTTTCGACCCACATTGCGGTTATAGCCGCAAGTTTTATCCTCGGAGGCTTTGATAAGACAGATGATATCTATCCCACGGATGATACGCAGATCAGGCTTTATGGTGAATCTCACGGGAAAAAGGCATATTATGATAAGGAACTTGCGCTTTGGAAGGAATGTTATGATGAGGGCTGCCGCGACCTGTTTGTGGAACTGCCTTATTATACAGCGGATTTCCTTAATTTTTGGATGGGTCAGGACTCCGATGATCTTATAGATAAGATCTTCGAGGAAATACAGGGCACACAGTCCGCTAACGAATACTATTATGAGTTTTTCCATGAGATAAAGGAACAGTGCCCTAATACGGTGTTTCACGGGACGGATGTGGGACATCAGTATGATACGACCGGTAAGAGATATTTGGAATATCTTGAGATACTTGGATTAAAGGATTCGGAAAAATACGATAAGGCGCTTGCCTGTATCGAGCAGGGTAAGGAGTTTAGTGCCAACGATGAGGATAATGACGGGATCTCTGAAGTAAGAGAGTCCTATATGGTGTCCAACTTTATCGATGCCTATACCGGCGGAAAGATCATGGGGATATACGGATCCTATCACACCGATATTAAAAATAGCAATGTGATGGCAGGAAGGCTGCACGAGCACTACGGAGATATCATAAGCAGCGTAGATATCTTTTCATATATTTTCAATCCGAATAAGAATCCATACAGGTTTGGCTTCAGCCTTACCGGGCTTGTTTTTTTACTTATGCTTTACATCCCAAATATCATATGGGCTAAGATTGGGATTCCGGAAGGCTATGAGGAGATTTCCCAAAAAGAAAACCGGATCCTGCTTATGTTAGAACGTGTCGGGCAGGTGCTTACCACGGTGGTTGTGATAATCTTCAAGTCGACGGAACCTTATGTTTTGGTTATGGATGGCGTTCATTTTGAGTGGAGGCTGATGATCTGGGCAGCGGCCTTTGTACTTATGATCCTGTATGAGGGCTTTTGGATCAAATATTTTATGAGTGATAGATGGCTTGCGGATTTTTACACATCATTTGCCGGGTTCCCTCTGGCCGGAGCCACACTGCCGGTGATGGCTTTATGTCTTTTGGGAATATACTCAAAAAATCTGGTGATTATAGCGACCGCGGTTATCCTGGGAATCGGACATATCGGGATACAATCGGGACACGCCCGGATGTGAGACAGGGGACTGTCCCCTGTCTCCTTTAACAACTATAAAAAAGGATGTTCAAAAAATCGTACATGATTGCCTTTTACTATCTCTTTTTTATCATTCTTACGATTGAAACAGGCGTGCCGAGATTCCACTGCTTTTTGTTTCCATCAAATTCAAAACCATATTTGTGATAAAAGCTGATGCCTCTCTTGTTTTCTTCAAGCACCCACACAAATATAGTGTTATAATCCTGAAGCCGTGAAACTGCTTCATTCATCAATCTATATCCGACTTTTTGGTCGTAATACTCCGAAAGGACATAAATCGCTACAACCTCCCCTGCATCCGGCAAATCCTCATCTCGCGATGGACCATATACCGCGAAGCCAACGACTTTCTCCTTATCCTTAGCTACAAGTGTATTTTCCGGGTACTGTCTTGCACGTGCTGTTGTAGCCTCAACAGTCATCGTATCAAGATATCTGTCACATACAATACCTCTATAAGCTTCTTGCCATGAAGTACAATGCACATATCCCCTCCCACACAACTCCTCATCAGTTTCAGCCAATTTAATGCATATTGAATCATTTATTTCTGTCATAATTATTCCTTTTCCGCTTATTTTTCCTTCGTCACTTCCGCCGGCTTTTCTCAAAGCTATCTAGTTCTATAGCCTTCTTATTACGTTGTTATCAAAATAATAAATGTCTTCCCTTTTATATCCGTACTTAGATCCTTGAACACTTATGTGCGGCTCAAATGTGAAGTAACTGACATCACCAAGTTTTGTTTTGTTTCCCTTTTCTATATATATCCTGTCTTCCTTGTTGCGAACTATCGAATGGCCAAGATTTCCCATAAAATCCAGATTGATATATCCCTCATTTTTGATATACTCATTCATCAGATAATACAGTTCTTCGAATGTCATATACGGACTGATTATTTCCATCATCCGTTCATGAAGTTTCCTCTCCATGATAAGGCCATCCCGCCAATCATCGCGGGTTATTTCATTGAGCGATTTCACAACACAACCATTTTCAACAATAACTGTTCTCGCATAATCTCCCCATATATCACCAATCTGCGGACTAAGATCTATAGTAACGATATCGTCGGATTCAATGATTTTCTCAGATGTGTTATATTCCTTTCCGGATACCGAAACGGTTGTTTCATCACCGGCAAAAACGAATGCTCCAACATTCCAATACCAAAACGAATCTGCTCCGAGCAGGATCATCTTTTCTTCGCATAACCTTCGTACTTCAGGAAGCGACATCCCCGGTCTGATCTCCGTTTTGATATATTCTATTGTTTCTTTTGCAATCTTCTGTACATCACGGTATTCAGGAAACATTTTTACTCTCCTCCAAGTCAGTCTTTTTCATGGAATATCATATGTGTTAACATTTCTTTCCGGCAATGAGCACATGATTGCTCATTCCAAGCAAAGATTTTTGCCTGCATGTTTGATAATGATGCTCACACCACAGTTCAAACTTTTCCTTCGGCCATGTGTCAACTTTATCTGCAAACATGGGAGTCATCCCATCCTGAGCAAAATGATCGATCATTGACAGGTCATTTTCCTCATATATTTGTTCCATTTCTTCTGCTGTTGAATAATAGGTATCTGTCCAAAAGCAAAGTTCATCATCATTATGGAGTACTCCCGTTTTTCTGATCTGTTCTTCAAATCCTGCCTCAAGGAATTTGGGATCAGATATAGCAATAAGCTGATAAACATAGTATCTTGGGATGTAAGCTGTTATAAGAATCCCGTTCTTCTTCAATACTCTTTTACATTCCGAAAGATTCCTCTTCCGATCATTCTCCCCGGTCAGATGATAGTATGGACCCATATTCAAAACCACATCATATGACTCATCATCAAACATACTAAGATCTGATGCATCGACTTCTGCTGTTTTTACGGAATAGCCCTTTTCCATACAGATCTCATTCATAATATCCACATGTCTCGGCGTTATATCTGTAGCTGTAACTTCATATCCTTTATCTGCAAGATGAAATGCATAAACACCTGTGCCGGCCGCGCAGTCAAGAACTTTACCCGAAGGCGGCATAATGTCCTGCAAAACTCGAACAGTTGTAATAAATTCGATCTTTCTGGCCTGATTTGTTGTAAGCCTGTCTTCTTCTCTGTAATTCTCATAGCATTCAATTACTGCTTTTTCCTTAATACTCATTTCTTTTAATCCCTATGTTATATGTCTTTCCAAAGAATTTACAGCACGACTGCCCTTTTTCAGTATCGTACTCTCCTGCTTTATCCTGGTATAAACAATACCATTTCAGTGAAGTTTTCTCCGGTTTTCATACGGATATCCCCGCCAAGCTTACGTGCTATAAGTCTTGCTTCATAGAGTCCCACTCCATTTCCTGAAACTCCCGATGAATTTGAACCTCTCCACATACTGTTAAAAACAAATACAACTTCTGTATCTGGAAGCGGCTCTCCGTTATTCTTCACAGTTATGAAGTGGCCTTCCTCATTTTTCTCAAGACTCAGTGTTATGCCTGTACCATCGCCGTACTTGATAGCATTATCCATAAGCTGTCTGAGTATCCTGAATATTCCATCTTTATCACTATTAATTATCGGATTACCTTCCGACTCCAGATTATATGGAATCCTGTTCATCCTAAGCTTATTCGAGTATTCTTTATCTATAAACTTTATTATCTCTTCTCTATAGAATGGTTCAACTTCCGGATCATATTCAAAGACTGCCGTTGTGCCCTCTTCCATAACCTTTTCTATAAGGTCCTCTATATCAGACGCGTTCTTCTGAATCTTTCCTGCAAGCTCCGCATCCTTCTCGTTGATTCGCCCCTCCGGATCATAGAGTCCTGTAGCGATAGCTTCCGCAAGAAGCTTTATACTTGCTGTTGGTGTCTTTATACCATGTACAAGAGTAGTTACAAACTTCTGTCTTTCTATCGACATCTTTCCTATGGTCTGTCTGTCACGTTCCAGCTTATCCGAGAGCATATTCATGCTCCAGACATACCTTCCGAAAAACTTATCCTTCTTCTCCGGAAGCTTTTCTGTCAGCTGCCCCTTGGACAGTCTCTCCGGATAATCTGACAGATCATTGAAAGGAAGTATAAGCCTGCTTCTTATCCATAATCCATATATGAGGATTATTACTGCCGCAATCGCGAGCGCTATATTCATAAGCAGCAGCAATTTCGAATAAACAGATGAATCAAACTCATATTCTACAAATCCTGTCAGTTCATCATTCAGATATATGCCCTTTATAACAGAGCCGCTTCGTATATCCAGTCTCTCTGACTGATTCAACGTCTGATTCTCTGTCTGACCCGACATCTGATCATATAGCATTACTATCTTTATATCCGACGGACAGTTATCACTGCCATATAATGATTTCCACTCGTCTCTCTTTCCCAGGAACACCTTATCATACAAGGTTTCTTCAACCTCTTTCTCGAGGGTAAGTTCTAACCCTGCCAGTTCCGCTTCTATTTCAGAATTGATACGGCCTGCCACAACATTTCTCTCAGAGAACTCTTTTTCAGTTATATTTTTACCCACGACGTTCATCAGCACTGCCAGCAGGATGATCACGATCACAGGTATGAAAATGTTAATCCAGAAACGTTTCATTCACTACTCTCCAACCCCTGTACCCTGTCCGGCGTATTACTCTCCAAACTGATATCCGATCTTATAGACCGTCTTTATCAGCTTCGGGTTCTTTGGGTCATCTTCGATCTTATCTCTGAGCCAGCTTATATATACGCTGAGGCTTGATAGCTCACTGAAGCATGAAGATCCCCAGACAGCGTTGAATATAGTCTCCTTGCGAAGTGCCTGTCCGCGGTTCTCCATAAGATATACCAGAAGGTCAAACTCCATACCTTTAATGTCTATCTTCTTCTCACCCTTATAGACTGTTCTTGCACCTATATCTATGGTAATTCCATCACTTGAGATTATCTGCTTATCCTCTGTTACTTCATAGGATCTCCTGAGAAGTGCTCTGATCTTTGATGTCAGAACCGGTATAGATACAGTCTTTTCAACATAATCGTCGGCTCCGATCTCCATTCCGAGAATCTTACTTTCATCATCGGTTTTCGCACTCATTATCATAACCGGCATATTTCTGGTCTTACGGATTTCTGCCAGGGCTTCGAATCCATCTTTACCCGGGAGCATAATATCAAGAAGAAGCAGCTTAAATGTGTCCTTTTCAAGAAGTTCCAGCCCTTCCTCAGCACTGCCCGCAAGAGTAACCGACCATCCCTCCCGACGCAGAAAATCTTTATAAAGATTTCCCAGTTCTTCGTTATCTTCTATTATCAGAATGTCTGTCATACTAATCACTCCCTGAAACAAGATATCATCCTATAGTATACTAGTATGTCCCTATATCTGTAAATACAACGTCATCCGTAGGTCCGGTTTCCGGAGTAAAGGCAACCTGAATCCGTCCCGTATGATAATCCACTATGATCATCTGTACCGTACCGGTGTTACGTACATTTTCAACTTTAGCTTCGTTCGCATCCTTTCCCTGGTTTACCTTTTCCTGAGTAAGAACTGTTTTAAGTTCTCCCAATGTAAAGCTGTCTTTAGATGCAACCCATTCATTATACTTATTAAATCTTACTGCATTAGCATTCGACCATAGTGATTCATGATTTCCCTTTGATACAAAGGAATTAACCACGCAGAGACTGTCAGGATTATCCCAAGTCAGATTGTCTATGAGGGGTGTATCCGCATCTCTTAAAACTGTAGTTGCCTGTCCCTTTTCCTGTTCCTGCAGAACCACATCCTCTGCGCAGAAGCTGTCATTCTTATCAGTTATGATAAGGTTATGGCTCCAGGTATAATTTGCACTGTTTTTATTCATGAAGTCTCCGACTTCCTTCGCCGTATCAAACTCCTCAAGAGCATAACGAAGATCATAGGTATAACATCTTCTGCCGTCATAAGAATAGTCAAGTCCGCTTCCTACATCAAGTATAGCTGCAAAAACTCCGTCATTGTTAATAGCTGATACTATATTTCCAAAGCCCAGGAAAGATATTCCGGTATAAGAACGCTCAGCTTTCTTTGCGTGTACGACTGCCTGCATAGTACACATCTGAAACTGTGTACCCAGATTCCAGTCAAGAAGTCTTACAGTTATAGGATCACCTGTCGCAGTCTTGCTTCCCCAGAGTGAAAGTGCCGAGCAGGCTGTTCCTCGAAGTGCTTCCGGAACAAAGTTAAGTGTCACTGCTTCCTCATAGCTTATCTTTCCATCAGGATTATAGCCATGTGTTCCTCCCGAGAGTGCTGTTGCATATGCATCTATCTCTTCCCAATACTCTTTCTGCATAGTTCCGGAAAGATATGTTACTCTGTCCCAGACCGGTGTATAATCATCCTCCAGTGCAGGAAATGCACCATATATATTCTCATAGATATAAGGTTCTATATCCTCATGATAGGTCGGATATGCTTCCATAAGTGTCTCTGCATAGGCTTTACCGATTTCTGCCGGACTGAAGTTTTCATAATCGAGGGTTACATCATAATAATGTTCCATCTTTTTTATAATGCATGCTCCGTTATCTGAAGAAAACTCAGCCAAGCACCTCTCTGTTATACCATTATCCTCAAATACTATAGGTGACTCTACATATGTATCCGATACTGCTGTGAGAGTACTTTCCTGCTGCTCCGGGAACACATATCCATCATAAGTCTCACCCTCACCGCAGCCTGTCAGTCCCGCGATAAGCATAACTGATGCCGAGACTGCAGTTATATATTTTCGTATATTCTTTCTCTTCATTACCAGTCCCTCTCCTGCAGCCAGTTACGAAGTTTTCTCTCTCTTACAGGAATCTCGTCTTCAGACTGCATCTTACCAAGCTTAAGTTCTCCCTCAATATTTCCATCTACGAGGAATATTACTCTCTCACTGCAGCTTGCAACCTTCTCACTATGAGTAACCATCATAACAGATGTGCCTTCACGGTTTGCCTTAACCAGCTCACTGATAACTTCCATGGATGCCTTCTGATTAAGGGCTCCTGTAGGTTCATCAGCAAAGATCATCTTAGGATTATTAATAAGGGATCTGCACATACATGCTCTCTGCAGCTGTCCACCGGATACCTCTGTTATAAATCTGTCTGCCGTTTCAATTATTCCAAGTCTTCTCATAAGAGTCTCTGCATCTTTATTCACATCAGCACGGGACTTACGCTTAGCCTGATATCCCGGAAGTACAATATTATCCATAATATTCAGCTTCTTCATCATGTACATCTGCTGGAAGACAAAGCCCATCTTATTCAGTCTTACCTTTGCCATGGACTTTCTGTCCAGATTCGATATATCTTCTCCATCAAAGCTCACGCTTCCGGCTGTCAGGTTATCCATACCACTTACGGTATAAAGAAGGGTAGACTTTCCGGAACCGCTTGGTCCCATGATCGATACAAACTCTCCTTCTTCCATGGAAAAGTTTACATTCTGAAGTACGTTGTTGCTATATTCATCTATGATGTAGGTCTTACAAAGATCCTTAACCTCTAAAATCTTGCTACTCATTTCTAATCCTCCAAATCTCGATATTTCTGATACGTCTAAGAATCAGAATCATTACAACTGCTATAAAGAGCGCTATGAAAACAGCCCATATAGCTGATAAGAGATATCCTCTTGTGAATCTGAATCCCGTGATACCCAGCATCAAATTAAAGAGTTTACCGAGTATCATTGCTGCTGCCGGTGCGAGAACAATCGAAAGAATAATTGCTGCTATAAATATGATCATCATTCTGAGGAACTGCCATCCCTTAGTGCTTCTTTCGTCAAATCCGGCACTTCCCAATAATGCTATCTCCTGCTCTTCATCCTTCATAAAGATTGTCTGATACATTACCACCAGGAATCCCAGAACTCCTGTTACAACAATCCACATCATATTTCTGAGGAATGAAAACAGTACATCATACATTCCCAGTATTCCCGCAATCAGCTGCTTATCAGACACACACTGATCAGGGAAAATCTTCTCAAGTTTCTCTATGTATACCTGATGCTCTGACTGTGGAGCGTTAATCGTAAATCCTAAAGCCTGAAAACTTTCTTTAGGTGCATCATTAAACTCCGGTGACATGATTACCTCTGTACTATTAAACTTGGTAAGTCTATCTATATAACCCGTGATTATAAACGTCTCATCTGTTTCTACAGTAGATAATCTGTCTTCTGTATACTTGTCATATCTTATAGTTACTTCATCACCGATCTTCACACCATGCTCAACAGCTGTATAATAATCTATTAAAATTTCATTTCTAAGCTTAGGCACCTGACCTCCGTCTCTTATCACCAGTCCCTCCGGATCAAATCCGAAGTTTATCTTCATTCCGCTTACCTTATCGCCATCTACTAACTGCGCATTTGTATTATAGGAAAGCTCCAAAGTTGAAGGTATACCTTCTCTCTTCATCAAGGCATCAAAATTCTTTTGGAAGATATCACCTCTGTCTGTACCTTCTGTAAGCTCGTAATAAGATGCATTATTAAACCATGTAACAAGATCAAAATGTTTGAAAGTATAGAACTTATAGAGGAAGTCTGTACTTATTACTGAATCTCTTATCTGTATATTTGTAACTACAACAAGACTTCCTAATGTAAATGCAACGAATAAAAGTATGTATCTCTTAAAGTTTCCAAAAATATCTGACAGAGCAAGGAAAAGAGGAATATTCATCTTTCGTCTCTTATTCAGCTGGAATCTGTCACTATGCTTGATTCTCTCAAGTCTTGCCTCTCCATGAAGAACATCCATAACAGATATCTTGTTTATTCTTTTCATGGAATGATATATAAACAGAATAACCAGCATAATGATAAAGACTGCACCCAGAATAGCCGCAGCATAATCAAATACTGAGATACTATAGGAAATGTTATAGTAGAATCTTCCGATCAGTACATTTCCCATAGGGATTCCGATCACTGCTCCGATTGCTCCTCCGACTATCGCAAATGCTATGTACTTTGCAGCAACCAGCCACCTGAAGGACACTGAATCTGTTCCAAGAGCTTTCATGATTCCAAGCTCTCGTTCTTCCTTCTTAATTACCGATCTTATGGTGAATCCGATAGTGAAAAGCACTATGATTATCATAAAAATGCATGTTATCAGAAGAAATACTGTTACAAGCTTTGATATCAATGCGCTGTCACTATATACATGTCCATCAAGATGAATTATTCTATAAAAATCTTTATAATCGTTATCTTTTGTGAGAGCGGTCTCAATTATGCGTTCATCATTCTGTCCAAGTCCTGATGACGTATTTATTCCAAGGATTCCCAGCTTCTGAGGTGACTCCTGGCTCATCTTCTCATAATCACCATCCGAAATAATAAATCTCTCAAGATTTGTACTTATAGGATCTCTGGTAATATGTGATACTTCAAAAACAAATTTCCTTCCGTTCGGCGCAGTCACAGCAAAAGTTTCACCAACCTTAAGGTCCTCCTCTACTGCATAACTGTATGGAACGGCTATCTTACCATTCTCGACATGGAACGGTTTATTATCTACATCATATATGAGATTTCTGTTTCTTGGCTGTTTTGTAAGAATATGATTTGTGTTCTGATAACCACCCTGACTAAGCTTCTGTTTATCAATTCCATCATAATCAATGTTAGTATAGTCAAATTCAATTCCTTCAAGGTTTTCGAACTCTGCATCCGGATATTTCTCAGTTATAATACCCTCCATGCGTCTCACCTGTTCATCTTTATCAGCCAGAGTCCTGTAATAAATCACCACCGCATCATATGGCTTACACCTTTCCTGCGACACCCGCACTCCTCTGAAATTTGCCAAAAAGAGAAGTGCGCTGGAAGTAACAAGAGCTGATACGAGTACCATAAAAAGAACTATGATAACGTTAAGTCCCCTGCTCTCCTTTAAATCTCTTTTAATCATTCTGAAAAACATTGTTCTTGTCTCCTGATCATGTGACTGGGTCACTTATTTTTGAGCTCGGTATAAATATAAAACAAAAGTTTTTAAAAAGTCTTTAAAAAAAGATTAGAAATTTAAAAAATGTGTCACCCGACATTCAGCGAGTGACACATTTACTATTTATCTTAAAATCACGTTAATTTATCGAGGGATCATTATCGACACTGTGAAGGCATCTCCCTCCTGCTCTGACTTCAGCATGCCTCCATACTTCTCAAGAGCCTTCTTCATATTCAAAGTTCC
>JAEEGJ010030530.1_pt1 | contig 10527 bp, 9 predicted proteins | sample 8958761 | NCBI WGS metagenome assembly JAEEGJ01 (sample SAMN16246546, study PRJNA631951) | gut metagenome | biome: gut microbiome; feature: rumen; material: RS-attached | host: Bos | place: Iran: Karaj | collected 2018-10
TTAAGGAAGCCGTCTGCACCGCAAGCCAGGGCAATGCTCCCAAACAGACCATTGACTTTGACGAGATGGCCAAGGCCGGTCCCGCCATCGACGTCGATGAGAACTTCTACGGTGATGAAGGATTTGATTCCGATGAACTTGATGAGGAAGGATTCGGCATGGAAGGCGGCGCTGAAGGCGGTACTGTAAGCCTGGATTCCATAGACGACCTTTATTGAGTGAAGACTTTAGTCATCATACTTGGACCAACCGGCGTGGGCAAGACAGAATTATGTCTGACCCTCGCCGATTTGTTTCATACCCCCATAATCTCGGCCGATTCCAGGCAGATGTATGCCGATATTCCCATATGTACGGCTGCCCCTACTCCCTCTGAAAGAGCACGTGCCGAGCATTACCTGGTAGGAAACCTCAGTCTGGATGACTACTACAGCGCCGCCAAATACGAAGAGGATGTCATGGCACTCGCGGATAGACTATTCGCAAACCACGACATTTTACTGGTTACAGGAGGCTCAATGATGTACATAGATGCCCTGTGCTATGGTATAGACCAGATTCCCACCATTCCTGACGATATCCGTCTGCCCCTTCTGGAGCGCTATGAGAAGGAGGGATTGGACAAACTGGTGCAGGAACTCAAACTGCTGGATCCGGAGTACTATAAACAGGTGGACCGCAAGAATCCCAAGCGTGTTCTGCACGCTCTCGAGGTCTGTTACATGACAGGACATCCCTACTCTGACCTGCGCAAAGGGCAAAAAGCTGAGCGTCCGTTCAGGATCGTGCGTATCGGCCTTACAAGACCCCGCGAAGAACTCTACGAGCGAATCAACCGCCGGGTAGACAAAATGGTTCAGGAAGGACTTATTGATGAGGCACGCCGCATGTACCCCAGGAAAGGTCTCAACTCGCTGAACACAGTGGGCATGAAGGAGCTTTTCAGCTGGATGGACGGCGCCCTGACCCCTGACGGCAAACCCTGGACGCTGGAGTTTGCCATAGAGAAGATAAAACAGAACACCCGCATCTACTCCCGCAAGCAGATGACGTGGTTCAAGCGTGACGAGAACACCCGTTGGTTTAACCCCGACGATGTCGATTCTATAATAGATTATATAAAGCAGAAGGCATGCTGATAAGACTGTATGACAAGAATCCCAGCCAGCGCGACATAGACCGTGTGCTGGACATTCTGAATGGAGGAGGCGTTATAGTGTTCCCCACAGATACTGCGTACGCCCTTGGATGTCACGCACTCAAGGAGCGTCCCATAGAACGCATCTGTAAGATCAAGGGACTGGATTCCCGCAAACACCGTTTCTCCATAGTCTGCTATGACCTGAGTGACATAAGCCAGTATGTGCAGATAGACAACTCCACGTTCAAGACTATGAAACGTAACCTGCCGGGCCCGTTCACATTCGTACTGCGTGCCGGCAGCCGTCTGCCCAAGATATTCAGCAACCGCAAGGAGGTGGGCATACGTGTACCTGACAACGATATAACACGCGAGATATGCCGACAGTTGGGTGCTCCCCTGCTCTCCACCACCATTCCCTACGATGAGTCCGATGACATTGGTTTCCTGACCGATCCCGAACTTATCGATGAGCGTCTGGGTGATGATGTGGATCTGATCATCAACGGCGGAGCCGGAGGGTTCGAGTACTCCACCGTAGTCTATTGCGTTGACGGAGATCAGGAGATAATACGTCAGGGAAAAGGCATTCTTGACGAATGATAAAATATTGTTGAACAACTAATTAAGCATAATTATATGAAGCGATTGATAGTACTTGTTGCAGCAGTTACAGCAGTTTTTTCACTGGGAGCCCAGAATAAAAAACTCACTCTTGACAATATCATATCCGGATCATTTTACGGTAGCAGCGTAGGCAATATCACACCTATGGCTGACGGCGAAAGCTTTCTGCAGGCCCAGGGTGATTGCATCCTCAAGTATTCATTCAAGACAGGTGAGGTTACGGACACCGTTCTCAATCTCCGTACAGCACGCGGTGAAAGGCTTTTCTCACTGGGCCGATTCATCCTGTCGCCCACCGAGGACATAATTCTCCTGGAGCAGAATGTTCAGAAGATATTCCGCCGCTCATATACGGCCGATTATTATATCTTCACCATCCGCAACAACAAGATCGACCCGCTTACCACGGGCGGTCCCGTTCAGGTGCCCTCATTCTCACCCGACGGCCATAACATTGCGTTCGTTCGCGACAATAACATATTTATAGTCAAGTTGTTATTCAATAATGCTGAAGTGCAGGTAACTAAGGACGGAGAGCTTGGAAAGATACGTAACGGTATACCTGACTGGGCCTATGAGGAGGAGTTTGGTCTCACCCGTGCCTATGAGTTCAGCGCCGACAGCCGCATGCTGGCATGGATCCGCTTTGACGAGTCCAACGTGGGCAGTTACAACCTTCCCTTCTTCCTTACCGCCCCTGACCGCGAATCGTACTCCCAGGAACTTGTAAGTTACCGCCCGCAGCAGTACCCCACTGCCGGAGCCGCCAACTCAAAGGTATCGGTCCACTCATTTGACATAAAGAGTTCGGTCATCCGCGATATGGACCTAAAACTTGACAGCACCAGTTACATCCCGCGCATAAAGTTCGTGGAGAATGATGACAACGACATCTTCATCTTCACTCTGAACCGCCCCCAGAACAAACTGGAGATATACTCCGCCAATCCCCGCTCAACCGTCTGCACCCTCACCCTTCGTGAGCAGGACGAGCGTTACATTGACGAGTTCGTCTACATGCAGACCCAGTTCTTCGGCAACCAGTTCATCATGCGCAGTGAGCGTGACGGTCACAGCCACCTCTATCTGTACGATCTGAAAGGTCAGCTCAAACGCCAGATCACCAAAGGCGATTTTGATGTTCTGGCACTCCACGGGTACGATCCCAAATCAGGTACCGTCTATTATGAGAGCAACGAGAGCGGTATTTATGACTGCACAGTCTGGAAGATTGACGGCAAGGGCAAGAAGACAAGACTGACTCCGGAGAAAGGTACCAGCCACGCACGTTTCAGCACCGGCTGCAAGTACTTTATCAACTCCTGGTCCGATATGTCCACACCGTATGTTGTAACATGCATTGACTACAAAGGCAATATACTGAGAACCATTGAGAGTAATGCCGAATTGTCACAAACCACTCTTGAATACGGCTTCCCCAAGAAGGAAAACTTCTCATTCCAGACTGTCGACGGCACCACACTCTACGGCTGGATGGTCAAGCCCGCCGATGCCGATGAGTCCCACCCCTGCCCCGTCATCCTGTACCAGTACAGCGGTCCCGGATCAAACGAAGCCCTCAATGAATGGGGCTCAGGATTCTATCCCGGCGGCAGTTTTGAGGCTCTGCTTACACAGAAAGGCTACGCCGTTGCAGTTGTTGACGGTCGCGGCACCGGACGTCGCGGATCAGACTTCAAGAAACAGACATATAAGCACCTGGGCGTGATGGAAAGCCAGGATCAGGTTGCAGCAGCCCAGTATCTGGGCTCCCTGCCCTACATCGATGCCGAGCGCATCGCCATCTGGGGCTGGAGTTACGGCGGTTACAACACCCTGATGTCCATGAGTGAGGGCACTCCCGTATTCAAATGCGGCGTTGCCGTTGCCCCTGTGACTGACTGGCGCTACTACGACGCCCCCTACACCGAGCGCTTCATGCAGGAGCCCAAGCAGAATGCCGACGGCTACCACGATGCATCGGCCATTGACCGCATCAACCGCCTTCACGGCCGTCTGCTCATTGTTCACGGTCTTGATGATGACAACGTATTCTTCAGCAACACAGCCTCCTACATCGAGGCTCTCATAAACGCAGGAGTGGATTTTGATATGCAGGTCTATCCCGGCAAGGAGCACAGCATCACCGGCTACGCCCACCGCAAGCACCTCTTCACCCGCATCCTCCGCTTCTTTGACGACAACCTCAAATAAGCGTTCCGCTCCCCCGCCAAAGTGTCCCACATCGAACCCCGCCACAGCCCTTGTAGCGGGGTTCGTTGTGTTACATCCCCTCATCCACGCCCGTGTCCCACACTCACCAGCCTCCCACCCTCCTCCTGGGCCGATGAGCGTGGGACACTTTGGCGAGATTCTATGGGAGAACTTTTGGGGGATCAGTATCTGAAACTACGCGCTTCGCGCTATCCCTCCCATCCCTAATAAAACGCTCTGAAAGGCATGAGTAAACTCCTACCTTCCAGAGCATTTTCTTAGGCACGGGCCCCTCCCGTTCACAGCGACACGGGCGTCGATGGTTTCTGATACCGATACCCCCAAAAGTTCTGTGCACCTTGGAGGATTTTCGCTAAAGGAAGCCCTCTATAATTACTTATAGATAAGGAAAATACAGGGTGTCTTTTCAAGTTGGGGAAGTTTGCCGTTCCACTCCTTCACCGTGCGGGTTTTGATGTACTCGTCCTTGGTGGTTAGGCCGGCTGCTATGCATAGATGGGTCTGGGGACGGCAGGCTTTCAGGATGTCGGCCATCATCTTGGCGTTGCGGTAGGGAGTCTCTATGAAGAGTTGGGTCTGATTCTCGGTGTAGGCTCTTTGTTCCAGCTTTTTGAGGGTTTTGATGCGCTCATCGGGCTCTATTGGGAGGTAGCCGTTGAAGGCGAAACTTTGGCCGTTGAATCCGGATCCCATTACTGCCAGGATTATGCTTGAGGGACCTACCAGGGGGATTACCTGCAGGCCTTTGCGCTGGGCTATTGCTACGACATCGGCCCCGGGATCGGCTACGGCGGGACAGCCGGCCTCGGATATTACTCCCATGGGACTACCCTCCTCCAGCGGACGGAGCATGCTTGCTACCTCTTCGGGGTTGGTGTGCTTGTTCAGCGTGTAGAATGTGAGCTGGTCTATGTCGATTGAGCGGTCCACCAGTTTGAGGAAACGGCGGGCGGTGCGTACATCCTCCACTATGAAATGGCGTATGCCCATTATGATTTCGTGATTGTACGGGGGCAGCACCTGCTCAACCGGAGTATCACCCAAAAGGTTCGGAATAAGATATAAAGCGGGAATCATGGCACGAAGGTAGTGCATTTTACACTAACTTTGCAGTGATAAAAGCAATAAAGTGGAAAGAGGTGATTTTACCATAAGAATTGAGAAAGGTTTGGCCTGCGATGCACGTTACAGAATGGCCGCACCCATAAACCTCTGCATCCGTGAGGGCTGGCAGACTGCTATTGTTGGCCCCAACGGTGCCGGTAAGACCCTTTTGGTAAACACATTGCTCCGTCAGTATCCCCTACTCGACAACCGCGAGGTGGAATACGGAGGCGGCATAAGCGGGGCCGATATCCGCAACATTACGTTCCGTGACAGCTACGGCAGTGCCGACAGTACCTATTTCTACCAGCAGCGCTGGAACATGACCGAGATGGGCGAATCGGCCATAGTACGCGATGCTTTCCCGGACATAAAGGATCCCGTCTGGAAGGAGCGTCTGTTTACGCTGTTTGACATACCGTTTATCTGGGACAAGCAGCTCGTGACACTCTCCAGCGGCGAAATGCGCAAGTATCAGCTGGCCCGTTCGCTGGCTGTACGTCCCCGGATGGTGATCATAGACAGCCCCTTCATTGGGCTCGATGCACAAACGCGCGACATGCTCTGCCGCCTGCTTGAAAACCTGGTTACGGAGTGGAAGATGCAGATTATCCTTGTGGTTTCACGCCGCGAGGACATTCCCTCATTCATAACGCATGTTATTGAGGTTCATGACCGCCGCTGCAGCACTGTCATGCCCGTCCAGGACTACATGGCCGAGCCTGAAGAATCGCTCCCTGAGCCACTCCTACCCCAGGATCTGGTGGACCTCATGCATAACCTGCCCGAGAACGGTATGGATTCCGACGAGATTGTACGCTGCAACAAGGTAATACTCCAGTATGAGAGCCGCCGAATCCTCAACGAACTGGACTGGACAGTACGCAAAGGTGAGCACTGGGCGCTCCTGGGCCCCAACGGAAGCGGCAAATCGGCCCTTCTGAGCATGGTTTATGCCGATAACCCGCAATCATACGCCTGCGATATAGCCCTGTTTGGCCGTCCACGCGGTACCGGCGAGAGCATCTGGGAGATAAAAAAGCACATCGGCTACGTATCGCCCGAGATGCACCGCTCCTACTGTCGCCGATACCCCGCCATAGACATAGTGGCATCGGGCCTTCACGATACCATCGGTTTGTATAAAAAAATTACTGCCGATGAACGCGACCGCTGCCGCGTCTGGATGAACATATTCGGAATAGCTGATCTGGAAGACCGTGATTTCCTGGAACTCTCAAGCGGAGAGCAGCGAATGATCCTGCTTGCCCGCGCCTTCGTAAAGAACCCTTCCCTACTCATTCTTGACGAACCCCTTCACGGACTGGACCGCCGGCGCCGCACCCTGGTAATGCAAATAATAAAGGCCTTCTGCGACAACCCGCAGAAGACCCTCATCATAGTAACTCATTACCCGGAGGAGCTCCCCTCCACCATCGACCACACCCTGACGTTAGTCCGTCACAGCGCCGATAAAAAATCCTGACATTAATCAAGCTGGAAAAGATCGTTCACGCTCTTGCCGAAATAGGCAGAGAGTCTGAGAGCCAGTTCCGTAGAAGGGATGAACTTGCCGTTCTCAATGGCGAATATCGTCTGGCGTGAAACACCGATGGCATTAGCCAGATCCTGCTGCGAAATCCTAAGGACCGCCCGCTCTACACGTATATTATTCTTCATTGCTGCTCTCCTTTAAGTTGTTTGACAATACCTTCCTAAGCACCAGTGCATATACAACAGACGTAACCGGTAGCCATGAAACCAATCTCAAAATCAACAATGGAATCGCCCAAATATATGAAACTGGCCTCATAGTACGCATCATATATACCTCATGCATGTTTTCTAATAAAGCATGAACATACCCGATAATCAAAATAATAATCACGAAACAAATCAGTGTACGCACCCTGATATGACGTATAAACTCATCTTCCTGCTTTTCCTTACTCAAACAGATCAGTATAATCGCAATATATGGAAGTAATATTATCAATCTGAATAATGGAGTATATGCCTCATAGACATCCCAGAACGATTTACCTCCATTCCAGAAATCGGCATCTCCACGTTTGAACCATATAACAAATACAAAGACCAACAAAGCCGGTATCAGAATCATAGAAACTGCAAGTGTATACCAACCTACCTTTTTGTAACTATAAGGTAATAACAGGGAACCGTAACGGTTTCCGCCACCTGTACGTTTCAGTATCTTAAGCAACAGGAGATAGCATAACATCATGATATTTGAGTTACACAGATATCTTAATGCCCGATATATCTTTCCTAGTATAGGAGCTTCAATTATTGACCTTAAGACTGTACTCTGATAGTTAATGGTAGAGCTGAATACAATATTGTGAATAGGACCGTATATCATCTCAACAATAGTTCTTACAATAAAAAGCACAAATAGCGATATAGTCAGGGCACGGTAACGTACTGACGTGACATACTCATCCTCAAACTTTTCTTTTGACAGGCATGCTATCATCAGAGCCACATTGACAAAAAAATGTTCAATTCCCAAAAGATTTAAACGAGACACATTTTCTACTGTCATTTCTCTTCTCATGATAAAGAAGAACAGCACCCAATAAACCACAGCCAGAACACCGGCTGCAAACAAGGCCCATGCCTGCCATTTGTGCGGCAAAAGCGTAAGATGTTTCCGATAATCTCTCATAATTGTAAAGTTTGATGCGACAAATGTAAAGTGCGCTTTACATAAATCCAAGCAAAATTTACATTTTAACAAAAATTATGACGCAAAGGGGTCGTTTCTTTTAGTCGCTTCGCTTGATAAAAGCGTCCCTTCGGGCCGAGCGCTTTTTGCGTCACTTTATAAGTGCCGAGTAGGTTTTCTGACGTTTGATGTGGTAGCGCCAGAGCAGGCTGAAGTTTACGCGCTCGGGGATGGTATCGGTCGATGCCTCCTCCAGGTTCTCGCGGCGACTGTCCGCAAACTCGGGCTTGAGACGGCGGAACTCGCGGCGGGCACGCAGCACAGCCTTGAAATCACCCAAGTGGAAACTGGCAAGGAACATAAGCGCGGCCAGGCCGTCCAGCCAGAAACGTACGCGCATAACCTTACTGAGCTCATTCTCCGGCAGGTTCTTGTAGAGCATGAGCATGTTGTTGCGGAAATTCAGAAAAGTCTTGTAAGGATTTGATTTGTTGAGTGTTGCACCACCCACGTGATATACCACGCTCTCTGGTATGCAAACTATTCCACGATTACGGCTGCGCATACGCCAGCACAGGTCTATCTCCTCCTGATGTGCAAAGAAACGGTCATCCAGTCCGCCGGCAGCCCAGTAATCGGCACTGCGAACCATCAGGCAGGCACCTGTTGCCCAGAACACCGGAGCAATGGTATCATACTGACCATTATCCTTCTCAATGCTGTCAAACACACGTCCGCGACAGAACATATAACCCCAGCGGTCCATGTAGCCGCCCGCACCGCCTGCATACTCAAACTCATCCGGGTTATTGAGAGCACGCAGCTTGGGCTGACATGCTGCAACCTCGGGATGCACATCCATATAGCTTACCAGCGGCAGAAGCCAATCCTCGGTCACCTCCACATCCGAGTTGAGCAGTATGTAGTATTCGGCCTCGACCTGACGAAGAGCCATATTGTAACCCTTGGCAAAACCCCAGTTCTTTTCCAGCCGGATAAGCGGAACCTGCGGGAACTCACGCTGCATCATCTCCATGGAATCATCCTTGGAGTCATTATCGGCCACGATCACCTGCACGCCGTCCATCTTTGAATATTTGAGCAGTGTAGGCATATAGCGCTTGAGCATCGCGCTGCCGTTCCAGTTCAATATGACTATCGCAATCTTCATACTAATCCAATATTGTGGCCATCAGTGCATCACCGGCGGCATTCAGTCCTCCCAGACGAACCCGTACCAGACTGTTTTCCTGAACCTGAGCCGAATCCAACTCCACCCTTATATAATTGTCAGTAAACCCGTGTGCAGGCATTCCGCGACGCGGTTTCTCAACCAGAACTGTCGCTTCACGGCCGATATGCGCCTCATAGAAAGCCCTTGTTTTGCGGTCCGACAGTTCCAGCAGACGCTGGCTACGCTCATGCTTGACCTGAGGCGACACCTTGTACGGAATCCTGAGTGCAGCCGTACCCGGACGCTCCGAGTAACTGAACACATGCAGCTGCGTAACATCCAGACTCTCAATAAAGCGGTAAGCATCCTCAAACAGCTCATCAGTCTCACCACGCATACCTACAATGACATCTACACCGATGAACGCGTCGGGCATCACACTCTTTACGCGGGCCACCTTCTGGGCAAACACCTCACGCTCGTAACGTCGGTGCATAAGCTTAAGCACCTCATTTGATCCGCTCTGCAGCGGAATATGGAAATGTGGCATGAACGCACGTGACTGGGCCACAAAATCAATCACCTCATCAGTAAGCAAATTAGGCTCAATGGACGATATGCGGTAACGTGCAATACCCTCCACCTTATCCAGTTCACGTATCAGGTCTATGAAACTGTCACCCGTGCTCTTGCCGAAATCACCTATGTTGACGCCTGTAATGACAATCTCGCGGCCACCCTCTGCGGCAGCCTGACGGGCCTGCTCCACAAGACTCCCGATAGACGGGTTGCGGCTGTGTCCGCGAGCATAAGCCACGGTGCAGTAAGTGCAATAGTAGTCACAGCCGTCCTGAACCTTGAGGAAGAAACGTGTCCTGTCACCGCGTGAGCACGACGGCACAAAGTTCTTTATATCATTAGTGCCGACGGTCTTGGAAATGCCATGGTCACGCTTTACCAATCCGTTCAGGTTCTCCAGGATATTACCCTTCTGATCCTGCCCGAGAACGATATCCACGCCGGGGATATCGGCCACTACACCCGGCTGCAGCTGTCCGTAGCAGCCTGTAACCACGATATAGGCATCGGGATTCTCACGAACTATCTTGTGGATTGCCTGACGGCACTTCTTATCGGCCACCTCAGTAACCGAGCAGGTATTAATTACGCAGATATCGGCCTTCTCACCCTTGACGGCCTTATGCGCGCCGGCCTCGATAAGTTGACGCATAATGGTCGATGTCTCCGAGAAGTTGAGTTTGCATCCCAGAGTGTAGAAAGAGGCGCTGCGGCCTACAAGTGTGAGTTGGTTTCCCATTCCTTTGCGAAATTAGCAAAATAATGGATAAGAAAAGAGGATGTCCCAAAAGAACATCCTCCTCTTATCTGTGTGTTACAGAATTCTATTATTCAGCAGCCTCAGCTACAACCTCGAAAGTAACCTCAGCCTTAACCTCCTTGTGAAGGTTGATGGTAGCGGTGTACTCACCGGCAGCCTTAACTGTCTCGGCTACGATTGCCTTGCGGTCAATCTCAAAGCCCTTAGCAGCGAGAGCC
>JAEEGJ010030531.1_pt1 | contig 10527 bp, 9 predicted proteins | sample 8958761 | NCBI WGS metagenome assembly JAEEGJ01 (sample SAMN16246546, study PRJNA631951) | gut metagenome | biome: gut microbiome; feature: rumen; material: RS-attached | host: Bos | place: Iran: Karaj | collected 2018-10
CATAAGTACCCTCTCTTTCTGCCATTCATAGGCTTTGGCACATCGAATGCTCTATCCGATGTGCTGGTCACCGTTATCCGGAGACCGGTTATCCCGGATGCGGTATACCTATAAAAAAAGACTCTTACCGCAACCGTTTAGTTACAGTAAAAGTCTTGCCTTCTCACTTGATACGGGCTTTCATCTTGCGATGATGCCGGGTGTCGATTTCAAGCCGGGTGGAAATAGTTTCCGCCTTTGGGCTACTCCCTTTCACTTGAGGATATTATATATATTTTTCGTTTCCAAGTCAAGAAAAATCGGTTTCCGGGTTCAGGCTTTCAAAACCGCCATATTTCCTGCATCTCAGAACATCTTCGGCATAAAGATCGAAGAATATTTACTCCAGAAGACCATATCGTGCACGCCTTCGGATTCCTCATAAACATGCTCTATTCCTTCACTTTCAAGGAATGCGTGGAATTTTCTGTTGGGCTCAAGAAGGAAATCCTCGGTTCCGCATGCCATAAATATCCTGGGCATTTTACCGCCGGATGCTTTGATCTTCTTTGCGAGAGTTTCGGGATTGTTGTCGCTTTCAAGCAGCTTTGAAGGCTCTCCGAAACAGTCTCTGTAATAAGCGTAATTTGCTACGGAATTGCCCTCTCCCTCCTTCATTTTCGCAACCTCATACTGAATGAGTGCGGACGAAAGTGCTGCGCAGCTTCCGAAGGTCTCGGGGTAAGCAAGTGCGGTATGAAGCGCGCCGAAGCCTCCCATCGAAAGTCCCATTACACCCGTCTTATCGGGTGTCTTTGCGATACCGAATGTCCTTCTGATGTAATCGATAAGCTCGACACCGACATATGATGCATACTGTCTTCCGGTAGCCTCCGCATCAAGCCAGAAGCCGTTTTCGCCGGAAGGTGCGACAACAGCGATGTTGAGGTTTGTCGCCTGGTCCTTGTTCACCCATATATCCCCGTCACCGGTATAACCGTGAAGAAGAAGTATGGTCTTCATATCCTCGGGCCTGTGCTGCTCAGCTTCCCAGGGAATATCCTTTCTTTCCTCATTGGGAAGGAGCATCCTGAATTCGACGGTCCTGTGAAGACAGTTTGAAAAAAATCTTACGTTAAGTTCAGCCATTTTAATCCTCCGGCATATATATATTTAGAGATTCTTTTCCAAAAGGTTTGATTCTGTGCGAGGGAATCGAACCGTATTAATCCCTATAATAATCATCTATCACATTCTCGAAAAACATCCGTCTTACGGCACGGTATCTCTCACCGCTCCTCCAGCCCTGATCGATGGAGCCTTCGCCGCTGGATACGATCCTTGCATTCGGATAGAGCTGTCTCAGGGTACTTACACCCGCACCGGATATGTATGTGTGTTCCATCCACAGCTTCTTTATCTTGGGCAGATTTTTCATATGCTCTATGCTGCTGACGGAATTGTAGCTTATGTTCAGATCCTCAAGATCCGGCATGTATTCCAGAAACGAAAGATCCGATACATTATTCGCAAATATCTCAAGATACCTGAGTTTGGTGGCATAACGCAGCTCGGAAAGGTCTGTCAGATGTCTTAGGGTTTCTCCGTCTTTTTCTTTTACGTTATCTACGAGAATCAGCACCTTCAGGTCAGGCATATACTCGAGAAAAGAAAGATCGGAAACATAGTTATGTCCGAGATCGAGTGCGACAAGTTCGTTGCAGTACCTCAGGTAGTATGCGTCCTCATTGTTCATGTAGAACTCTTCCGCGGTTGTTTTGAAGGTACTGAACGCAACGACATCCGTGCGTATGGTCCAGTATTCAAGCACGATCTCAAAAACTATCTTGATGTCGGGATGCCTGTCCTGTATCGCAGCATAGCCGGCATTATCAAGTCCGCAGTCGCACATAACGAGGCGCTTAACATTAGGGAACCTCGATATGATCATATCTATATCGACATCACTGATGTCGATGTGCGATATATCAATATATTCGGATGCCGCATATATGCCATGCTCCCTGACCCAAGCATCCGCCTTCTCCTCGTCCGTCTGTGTTATTATGCCCGGAGTGGCGATATCCTCTATCCGGCCGGTACCGTCAGGCCGATCATCTCCTGAAGCGGGATCCTGCTCTCCCGGTACACTTTCATCCTGAGGCTGTTCACCGGAAACATCCGTAAGTCTCGATTCCTTCTGCTCTTCTTCGGTTATGATATTTCCTTCCCCGACATCCGAAACGCGCATGCGTGACCAAACACTGCCACATACCAAAAGAATGATGAGCAGCGCCGGAAATGCGACCATTATTATCTTGTACAGTTTTTCTCTGTCCATGAACAATATGATGATCAGACTATGTCCCCATTCTCCGTTTGCGAGGGGTAAGAATTATTATAACAAAAAAGAGAGACGCGAGGGTCTCTCTTTTAACAAATTTCAGAGGAGTTAAGCGTTTACGATCTGGCCGAAATCGGGCTTGAGTGAAGCGCCGCCGATAAGTCCGCCGTCGATGTTGGGCTTGGAAAGAAGCTCAGCTGCGTTTCCTGCATTCATGGATCCGCCGTACTGTATGCGAACTGCCTCAGCGGTAGCTGCATCATACATAGCTGCGATGGTCTCTCTGATCATAGCGCAGACTTCTTCAGCCTGGTCAGCGGTTGCGGTCTCGCCGGTTCCGATAGCCCAGATAGGCTCGTAAGCGATAACGAGCGTCTTAACCTGATCAGCGGTTACATCGGTAAGATCCCACTCGATCTGTCTCTTGATCCACTCTTTGTAAGTGCCGGCCTTGCGGAGTGCAAGTGACTCGCCGCAGCAAAGGATGGGGGTAAGACCTGATGCGAATGCCTTCTTAACCTTAGCATTGATGAGAATATCGTTCTCACCGAAGATATCTCTTCTCTCCGAGTGTCCGATGATGACATACTCAACACCTGCTTCCTTGAGCATGGGAGCTGAGATCTCACCGGTGAATGCACCCTTGTCCTCGATGTAGAAATTCTCTGCACCTACGTGAACATTGGTGCCCTTTACAGCCTCAGCAACGGGTACGATGTCGATAGCGGGTACGCAGTAAACTACGTCAACAGCATCGTTAACTACAAGGTCCTTAAGCTCTGCACAGAGTGCAACTGCCTCTGAAGGAGTCTTGTTCATCTTCCAGTTGCCGGCAATGATTCTTCTACGTGCCATTTATGTTTCTCCTTATTTTACGGGTTCCGGCATTCGCCGGAACCCTTATAGTTTAGCGATTATCAGCTGCATCTACTCCGGGAAGAACCTTGCCCTCAAGGAACTCAAGGGAAGCTCCGCCGCCGGTAGAAATGTGGCTCATCTTATCAGCGAATCCAAGCTGGTTAACAGCTGCTGCGGAATCACCGCCGCCGATGATGGTGGTAGCATCGGTCTCGGCGAGAGCCTTAGCTACTGCCTTGGTACCTGCTGCAAGAACGGGATTCTCAAATACGCCCATAGGTCCGTTCCAAACAACGGTCTTAGCGGACTTAACAGCCTCAGCATAAAGAGCTGCGGTCTCGGGTCCGATATCAGCGCCTTCCTTGTCTGCAGGAATGGCATCAGCCTTCACAACTTCGGTAGCGATGTCAGCCTTGTCGATAGGATCGGGGAATGCATCGATGAGAACGGTGTCAACGGGAAGAAGAAGCTGCTTGCCGTTCTTCTCAGCCTTCTCGATCATTTCCTTGCAGTAATCGATCTTGGTCTCGTCAAGAAGGGACTTACCAACCTCATATCCCTTAGCCTTAAGGAAGGTGTAAGCCATTCCGCCGCCGATGATGAGGGTATCGCACTTCTCGAGGAGGTTATTGATAACGTTGAGCTTATCAGCAACCTTAGCTCCGCCGAGGATTGCTACAAAAGGACGAACGGGATTCTCAACAGCATTTCCGAGGAAGTCAATCTCCTTCTGCATGAGATATCCTACTGCGCAGTTGCCGCCCTTTTCGCGGACATACTTGGTAACTACGGAAACCGAAGCGTGTGCTCTGTGAGATGATCCGAATGCATCGCATACATAGTCATCGCAAAGATCAGCAAGTTCCTTAGCGAAAGCCTCGCCTGCCTTCTCGGGCTTGGTCTCTTCTTCCATACGGAAACGGGTATTCTGAAGAAGGATTACATCGCCTTCGTTCATAGCGTTAACAGCTGCGGTGGTAGCTTCACCGGTAACGGTATAATCGGAAATAAACTTAACTTCCTTGCCGAGCTTCTCGGAAAGAGCCTTTGCAACGGGTGCAAGAGATTCCTTCTCGTTGGGTCCTTCCTTAACCTTGCCGAGGTGTGAGCAAAGAATGACCTTGCCACCATCATTAATAAGCTTCTTGATGGTAGGAAGAGCTGCTACGATACGGGTCTCGTCGGTGATCTCTCCGTTCTTGAGAGGAACGTTGAAATCGCATCTTACGAGTACTCTTCTTCCTTTTGCATTAAAATCATCAACTGATTTCTTGTTTAATGCCATGATCTAATCTCCTTGTTAATTTGTTGATAAAAAAGACCCGGCCCTTGCCGGACCGGGCCCTTACTTCATATTTACATTTTCTCCGGATTACTTAAGAAGGCTTCCGAAGTGCTTGATGGTACGAACCATCTGGCTGGTGTAAGAATTCTCGTTGTCATACCATGAAACAACCTGAACCTGGGTGGTTCCGTTGTCAAGAGGAAGAACCATGGTCTGAGTAGCATCGAAGAGTGATCCGTAGGTCATTCCAACGATATCGCTGGAAACGATCTCATCAACATTGTATCCGAAGCTCTCGTTTGAAGCAGCCTTCATAGCGTCGTTGATCTGCTCCTTGGTTACGTTGCCTTCAACAACTGCGGTAAGGATGGTGGTTGATCCGGTAGGGGTAGGAACACGCTGAGCAGCGCCGATGAGCTTTCCGTTGAGCTCAGGGATAACAAGGCCGATAGCCTTTGCAGCGCCGGTAGAGTTGGGAACGATGTTGCAAGCTGCAGCACGTGAACGTCTCTTGTCGCCCTTTCTCTGAGGTCCGTCGAGGGTCATCTGATCGCCGGTGTAAGCGTGGATGGTGCACATGATACCGGACTTGATGGTAGCAAGATCATTGAGAGCCTTAGCCATGGGAGCAAGGCAGTTGGTGGTGCAGGATGCTGCAGAGATGATCTTGTCATCAGCGGTAAGTGACTGGTGGTTAACGTTGTATACGATAGTAGGAAGATCGTTTCCTGCAGGAGCAGAGATGATAACGTGCTTAGCGCCTGCATCGATGTGAGCCTGAGCCTTATCCTTGCTGGTGTAGAAACCGGTGCACTCAAGTACAACGTCTACTCCGAGCTGTCCCCAAGGAAGGTCTGCAGCCTTAGCTTCAGCATAGATGGTGATCTTCTTTCCGTCTACGGTGATGCTGTTCTCGTCGAAAGAAACCTTATCTGCTAATGCATACTTTCCCTGTGTTGAGTCATACTTAAGAAGATGAGCGAGCATCTCGGGAGAGGTAAGATCGTTGATAGCTACGATCTCGAATCCCTCAGCACCAAACATCTGTCTGAAAGCAAGACGACCGATACGGCCAAAACCATTGATTGCAACTTTTACTGCCATTGAACAATTCCTCCTAGAAATTTGTTATTTTAACTGACAAAAAACTTTGTCAAATTTTTATCAGCCAACGAAAATCATTTTACAAGTTTCACACTTATAATTCAAGTGAAAATCCGCAAATAATCAGCGTTTCGTGATAACGTTTGTTATCGGTTTACATAACCGAAAAGCCTTTATGAAACCTTACTGTCTCTTTCCGCAATCGGGGCAGAAAACAGAGTCGGGCTCGAGATTTGCACCACACTGCTTACATCTGGGAACAGCGGTGGGTCTCATCTTCTTTTCATCGGGCTTAGAAGGGAACTTGTATCCGCACATATTACAGAATTTAGATGCAAGAACAACTTCATTCTCACAATCGGGGCAAGCCTTAAGTCCCTTAGCTGCAAGCTCTGCGGAAATGATCTTGTCCATCTTCTCTTTGATGTTCTTGATCCTGCCTACAGAGTCGTTGAAAAGTGAAGGTCTGGGAAGCTCTCTGGGTCTGCCTGAAGTGGGCGCACAGACTTCCTTATAGAACTTTGAACCGAGCTCGGTATAAGCTTCGTTCAGCTTCTTCTTCAGTTCTTCCTTGTTGACATTGACGAATTCGTCCTCGGGCTCTTTTTCTTCGTCAGCAGCAACAGCCTTTACTTCTTCGGTTGCGACACCCTCTTCCTCTACAGCCTTTTCTAATTCTTTTTTCTCTTCCATGGATACCCTCCCTAACAATTTTTTTGGAAAAAGATACTGCCCTTTTTCCCCTTCGTATGGATATTATCAGGTTTATCCACATTTTCTCGGACAGCATATCGATTATACCATCTGAACGATTTATTAAAAAGGTATGTAATTGTACAATATAGATGGTAAAATATCAGCACATTTACTCATAACTTGTGTCCGGAGGAAAGAAAATGTCTATTATTTGTGATTGCCATATGCACTCCCACCATTCTGGTGACTCCGAAGCGTCAATGGAGTCCATGATCGAAAGAGCGATCGAGCTCGGTCTGGATACCATAGCCTTTACCGAGCACCAGGATTTCAACTATGCCAAGTCCCCCGAGGGCGAGACCGAGTACTGCGATGAGAATGCTTTCATGCTCAATTCCGACTCATATCTGTATGAGCTTCTCGGTCTGCGGGAAAAGTACAGGGATAAGATCCGCATTGAATTCGGAGTCGAGGTCGGACTTCAGAAAAGTTGCGTAAAGGAAAACCTTATCTTCTGCCGCGACCATGAATATGATTTCATCATCGGATCGCTCCACCTCGTTGACGGAAAGGACCCCTACTACAAGCAGTTCTTCGAAGGCAGGACCGAAAAAGAAGTACTCAGGCAGTATTTCACCGAATATCTTGAGAACATAAAGAAGTTCCACAACTTCGACGTGCTCGGCCACCTCGATTACATCGTCAGATATCTGCCCAGCGGCATTCGTGAATATGATTATGCCGAATACGGCGATATCATCGACGAGATCTTCAGATATCTTATAGAAAATGAAAAAGGTATCGAGATCAACACAAAAGCAATGAGCAAGGGAATGAAGGAGTTCCATCCCTGCATGGCCGCGCTCAAGCGTTACCGCGAGCTCGGCGGAGAGATCGTGACTGTCGGATCCGATGCACATAAGCCCGAAAATATCGCAGACCACTTCGATAAAGTTCCGGGCGTACTTGAAGAAGCCGGATTCAAATACTACTGCATCTACGAAAACAGGCTTCCCGAATACCACAAACTCTAAATGAAAAAAACAAACCATGCAGCCTTGACAATAACCATATTATCTTTGATTCCGCCTTTGACATTCCTGTTATATTGTATAGCTCCTTACGGAACACCGGTAACCGGAATCTTTTTATTGCTGAAGCATCGAATAGTAAATGTTTTAGCAATGATATTGGCTTTCATTGGAATTGTCATCGGGCAGTTTTCATATAAACAGTTTAATGAAACAGCATCGGCATATTTTTCATTGGTACTGGGATTTGTATCAATAGTTTTAAACTCTTTATTATTTCTTATCCTAAATAGCTTGTTTTAAGACTATTTAATAGAGTCACGGGAACTGTCCCCGTGACTCTTTTTCTTTAATCGTCGTATTCGACATATCCGTCAAAATCAATCATTTTGACGGAATAGATGCAGAATCTGTCCAATGTTGATGAATTTCCGAGGTCATACGCTTTCGGGTCTTTTTTCAGAAAATCACTGTACTCTTTCAGGTGTTCAGGGTCCGGATAACTCGTCAGCACATAAATGATGCGGTCATTCGCTTCATCTAACAGCGCATATTCGTATGTGTGACAGTATCCGTCTATAGCGATATATGCGGGATAATTATACATATTCTCATCATAGATGACCGCCTGTGTATGATCCTCATTTCCGTCATTTACAGTACATGTTATTCCGGATATACGTTCTATCTCGTCTGCAAATCCTTCATCCGAATACTCCGCCGTCAGGAAGAAAGAAGCATCGGTATCAAGAAGCCCGACCTTATACTCATACCTGAAATCGGCATCCTCGGTGTTACTCAGATCATCCGGGAAAAGGAAAAAGTGTGACGTCATATCCCCGGAAAACTCTTCTATCAGATACTGCTTGTCATATTTATCAAGGCCTTCCACATCATTCATAGGCTTTACGTAATCAAAGACCAGCATGGAAAGTACAAATATCAGGCCCAAAAAGTATTTGAGTACCGCAAGGAACGCAAAAGCAACCAACACTATCACTGTTATCGTAAAAGTCTGATTTCTCACCAGCTTGCGAAGCACACCCGTAACATACAGTGTCATGACCATCATCGATACCAGTGCCGCAAAAGCAAACAGTATCGGAATAAATGAAATCACCGACGGTTCGCTTACATTCACGCACATAAGTATCGTAGCGACCGACAGTGCAATGATCCCGATAATTCCTATGATCTGTGCAAATCTGAGCAGTCTGCCTTTTTCCGCACCTGCATAATCCGCCATCTTTTCGGCGGTGTCTCTTATCTCTTCATTCATCATCTCGCTTTTTTTCTCTCCTTCAATGATCTCTCTGACGTCCACATCATAGAAGTCCGCAATTTCAACAAGAAGAGAGATATCAGGCATATTTGAGCCTGTCTCCCACCTGGAAACGGTCCTTCCGGAAACGCCGATCTTTTCTGCAAATTCTTCCTGGGTTATTCCTTTTTCTTTTCTGAGCTGTTTTAAAAACTGTCCGATCTTAGACTGATCCACCTGGAATACCTCCTTTCATTTGCAGATTATTAAAACTATCGAAGTATTTACACGACACAAAGCGAGAAAGTGCCGTTTTATACAAACAGACAACCTTGTCCATCCCCGTAAATGCAGGATTTACAAGGCTTCCGTAACTTCTAACTCATCGCCTGAGACCTTGAATTTTATATTGCGTCCGGCATATGACAGACCATAAATTCTGTCGGGATCGTTCTGATATGACGGTCTTGGATCCAATGAAAGGATCTCAATCAGTCCCTTAACTTCATCTTCCGTAAAAAGATTACATATGTTATCCGGGATCTTTACATCAAGCTGATGTCCCAGATTTTCTTCTTTCTGAGCAAATCCGCCTTTCACGTCCGGATAAGCATCGGCATAGGGCAGGTACGGCTTCACATCATAGATTTCCGTTCCGTCCGTCATATCCGCACCGGATACAACTATCTCCATAAGACCTTTGTCATTCTTGCGGATGTCTTCTATCTTCACGCAGGTAAGTCCAAGATGATTTGGTCTGAAAGGAGAACGGGTTGCAAAGACTCCCATATATGTATTTCCCCCAAGTCTCGGAGGTCTTACTTTAGCCCTGAAGGTATCATCTTCTTTCACGTCGAATTTCCAGATGACCCAGAGTCTTTCAAACTCCTCCAGTCCATCAAACGCGGCAGGATCAGAGTACTCTTTCTCGAACACTATCCGTCCTTTAAGATGCGGAGCAAGACCACTCTGTCTCGGAACTCCGAATTTTTCGGGCAGATTCGATTTGTACCTAGCAATTATTTCCATGTCATACCTTCAAACAGGCGTCGCAGTCGATGAAGTTTCAACGCGGACACGACTCGCGTCTCCGCGTTTTGCCGTAGCGGTACTAAACTCATGCTTCGCAAAGCTCGCATTCGTTAAGTACCGACGACAAAACAAGGGTCCGCTTATGAAATCTTCATTACCCATGCCGCTCTGTTTTATCATATGTTTTATGTTCCTGCTGTGTTACAAAGACGTCGGTAATGATGTTTTGCAAGTGCACCCTTGTTTTGGCGTCGGTACTTAGTGAGAACAAGCATGCGCAGTTCGAACTTAGTACCGTTACGTCAAAACGCGGAGCCGAGAGGCGTGTGCACGGCAAAATATCATTAACGACGTCTTTGAATGGAATAGGGTGAAACATCAAGAGAATTGCGACGTATAAAAGTGCATTACCGGAGAAGTTTGGGGTGCCGAGGCAGAGTGGGCTCGCACCTCATCTAATTGGGACGATAGTGTTTGAGAAGGAGTTCTCGGAACCGGATGCGTTTGATGGATTAGAGGAGTTCGAGAGGTTATGGATCATTTGGAAGTTTGATGTGAAGGAGGATGATTCGTTCCGTGCGAAGGTGAGGCCTCCGAGGCTTGGCGGAAACACGTATATGGGTGTATTTGCGACGCGTTCTCCTTTCAGACCGAATCACTTAGGACTTACTAATGTAAAGATAGAAGAGATAAGGCAAAGGGAAGACGGGCTGATGGAAATTGTTGTATCCGGCGCGGATATGACTGACGGAACGGAAGTTTACGATGTAAAGCCTTATATTCCTTACGCTGACGCATTTCCTGATGTAAAGGGCGGTTTTGCACAGAAGGAAGAAAACAGAGAGCACAGGCTTGATGTGAATATTCCGGAGGATGTTCGTTCTCTTTTTACGGAAGAGGAGATTCAGGGGCTGATTGAGATTCTGTCACTCGATCC
>JAEEGJ010030532.1_pt1 | contig 10527 bp, 7 predicted proteins | sample 8958761 | NCBI WGS metagenome assembly JAEEGJ01 (sample SAMN16246546, study PRJNA631951) | gut metagenome | biome: gut microbiome; feature: rumen; material: RS-attached | host: Bos | place: Iran: Karaj | collected 2018-10
AATATAATAACTTATTTTCACCAACCATAAGCTCTCTACGTATTTATTTATTCTACTCTTCTTCTTCCTCGTTTTTATACATGTATTTTAACATAGTTAATCTAATTTAACAAGTGTTTTATTATTTATAGAATATAAGCATATGTCAATAGGTTTATCTTTAATTATTGATATATATTCTTTATATTCTTTTAACTGTTTATTATAGTTTTCGTCTTCTATGTTACTAAGTTTATAATCAATTATATCTATATGATCTGGGTACTCTACTAAAAGGTCTATAACACCATTTATTTCTTTACCATCTTTTTCATATGTAAATTCTAATTCTTTATATACTGTGGATTCCTTTTTGTATCCATATACATTTAAGAAATTAATAACATCTGAATCCTGTGGATTATCAAAACCTTCATATTCAAATTTCTTATGCATCTTAGTACCATATTCCATTAGTTCTATTTCTTCTTTAGTATGAATAACTGGATTCTTAGATGCCTTCTCTTTAGTTATAAGAATAGAATTATCTTCTATTTCGTGTGCATTAATTACTTCATTAGTTTTGGATATATTAATCTTTTTACTAATACCTATTTCATATGCTTTAGTTAAATTATAGTCTTCTATATTAATATTTTTTATATAATCTTTTAAACTAAATGATATTGAAGATAATATATCTTGGAAAGATCTATAAGATACTCTTATTTCATCTTTAACTATTCCATTATTATAGTTGTTATTTTCTTCATCACCATTCATATCACATAAAAGAATCATTTTTTCTTTTGCTCTAGTTAAGGCTACATAGAATAATCTAATTCTTTCAGATATTTCTTCTTTAGTATAGTTTTCCTTTATTAATCTTTTAATAATTGTATCTTTTAATCCTTCATTAAATACAGGAGTATATATTCCATATAAATTATCATAGAAAATCCTATCGTTTATATCACTAAGATTAAACTCAGCATATAATCCTGCATAATAACAAATACTATATTCTAGACCTTTAGATTTATGAATAGTCATTAATTTAACAGAGTTACTATCTTCTTTCTTAGAACTAATAGTAATCTCTAATTTTTCATCTAATAGACTATCTAAGTAATCATTAAAGTATAGAATATTATTATCTTTAATTGATTTAGCATAATTAATAACATACTCTAAAGTAGTAAGCAAATTATCTATGTTACCTACTCTAGATAATTTATTAATAATATCAAATTTATTAATTATTAAATCTAGGATATCACTAACAGGTAAATAATCTATTTCATTAGATATTTCTTTTAATGTAATAAATGAAATATCATCTTTATAAGTATTCTCTTTTATTAAATCAAATATTTTTTCATCATCATATTCATATAAGAAACTTCTTATTAATGAAATATATGCATGTTTAAATGAATTATCATAGTTATTATTCTTTATACTAATTAATAAAGAAATAATATTCTTAATAATAATAAATAAATCATCATCATTTATTTCATCGTCTCTATAAATATCTAATGGAATATTTAAATAATTAAATATCTTTTTATATGTATTAAAGTTAGTGCTTCTATCCATTAAGATAACAAAGTCTTTATAATCTACATCTCTTAAAGCACCAATATCTTTATCATATACTTGGAATCTAGAATCTATCTTAGATTTAATATCTCTAGCAATAATAAATGCTTCATATTCTTCTTTTTTAAATCCTAGTTCTTTATCGTAATCATAATTATATATTTCAAAATTATTGTTTTGAGTATCTACTCTATTATTTGAGTATACTTTTTTATTTCCAAATACTAATTGGTTTTCTAAATAATTGGTACCACCAAATATTGTATCCATTACTAGATTAAATATTAAATTAATATTAATTATAGTTTCTTCTCTAGATCTAAAGTTTTCATTTAAATCTATTTTTATACCACCATTATTGTCTCTATATCTTTCATATTTACTTCTAAATATATTTGGATTAGCATTTCTAAATCTATAAATAGATTGTTTAATATCACCAACCATATATACATTATTATTTTCAATTAAAGAAATAAATTCTTCTTGTAAATTATTAGTATCTTGATACTCATCTATCATTATTTCTTTAAAACTATTTTTCATTTCTTCTCTAACATCAGGATTTTCTTTAACAATTCTGATAGCTAGTTTTTCTATATCATTAAACGTATATAAATCATTTTCAAATTTATATTTATCTATCTCTTCATCTAGTTTTAATATAATACCAATAATAGATTTAACATAAGAATATGTATTCTTTATTTCCCCTATCATTTCATCAGTAGTGTTATAAGAACATAATTCTTTAATCTCATTACAGCATTCATTAATCTTAGTTTTAATAGCTTTAGCTTCTTCACTAAGACCATTTATCTTAGGTGTTTCAAATGCAGATTTAACCCTTATATCTTCATAAGATGAAGCAGTAAGTAAATTACTATAATGGGCTAATACTTCTTCATATTTTTCAGGTTCACATTGATATGAGATTTCTTCTAGTAAGTTGCCTAATACATTTAATTTACTGTGGATAACATTTATATATTGGTTTACTAATTCTTTATAGTTGTCCTCAGTATAATATTTATCTAAATAACTATCTAAGAATGATTTTTTATCAGATATTAAATCTAATTTTGATGATAAATCTAATATTAATTTAGATACATTATCATCATCTTTCATGCAAAAATCATTTATTAAATGAATGAAGTCTTCATCTTCTTCAGCATATAATTCTTCAAATATATTTTTTAATACTTCTTTTTGTTTTATTAATAGTACTGAATCATCAAGTACGTTTATATTTTTACTAATATCCATTAAGTAATGATACTTTTTAACTACAGTTAAAGAAAAACTATCAAAAGTAGTTATATAAGAAGAATCTATTAAATTATATTCTTCCATTAAACCTTCTTTTTTAAGATTCTTTTTAATTCTATCTTTCATCTCTTTAGCTGCCATATTAGTAAATGTTAGAATTAGAAGTTCATTGATCTTAGTGCCAGCTTTTATTTTTCTAATAACACGTGCAGAAAGTACAGTAGTCTTACCTGAACCTGCTCCTGCAGACACAATAATATTCTTGTTTTCTTCATCTATTGCTAGTCTTTGTTCTTTAGTCCATTCTGGCATAACAATCACCTCCTAATTCAAAAATTCTTTATAATTTTTCTTATCTAATTTCTTGTAATCTTTTTCTTTCTTAAAGCAAATATCTTTATATTTGCAATACTTACATGACATATCCTCATCATCTATCTTTTTAGGATTAATTTCAAATGATGCAGATAATATATCATCAATCATTTCATTTATTTTAGATTCAACTAATTCCTTTAGTTTATCCATTTCATTTTCAGATAATACTTTTGAATATGCATAGAAATTACCAGTTTTAGTTAATCCTAAAGACTTAATTATTTCACTACTTTCGAAACTACTATCTACTAATTTTATTTTTTCCATATTAGAAATAGTATATCCTTGTAATTTAAGATTATCTTTTCTAACATCATCTAACTTTTTGTCTTTTTCATAAGTAATAACTTTATTTAATATTCTTTGAATATAGAATCCAAGTACTTCAACATTATCTATATTATTAATATGATCTGATAAATATAGATATACAGGTAGTTGAAGATTTAATCCATAATAATTATTGTTTAAATCAAGTTTAGTTTCACCTGTTTTATAATCAATAATTATCATATAAACTTTTCCATTTTCTTCTTTATAAAGAGCTTTATCAATAAATCCTTTAAATGTAATCTTAATAGTTTTATTAAAAATAATAGCTACTTTTTCTTCTTCTATTGATTTATCAAATGACATATATTTATATTGTTTATTAATTGTTTCTATAACAAATCTTAATTCTTCTTTTAATTTATTAATAAAGAATCTATCTTTATTAGTCATTTCTAATTCTTTAATGCATTTATCATATTCCTTATCAAAATCAAATGAAGGATTACTCATCTTGGATAATACTTCATGGAATAAATTTCCTATTACTATCGCATTAGTTTCTTCATCTTCAGTTATCTTTAAAATATTTTCTAAATAATACTTAAATTTACATTCATAAAATTTATTCATAGATGAGTAACTAAGTGATAAATAATCTATATGCTTTAATATCTTATTTGAATCAATTCCCTTATATGTATTATCAAATGGATCTTGATAATCATAATTAGAAAATAATAATTCTAACTCAGGTGTTACATCTCCATACTTGATATATTTATCTATATTTTTATATAGAAGTAAACTATTATATAAATTTGAACAAGCATAGTCATACTTTTCATCTTTGATTACTTCATATCCTAGTTCATCTATTAAACTAGATGGAAAATATACATTAAATGTTGATGATAATGAATATGTAATTGTTAGATTCTTAGCAGATTTAATAGATTTAATAAGATTCTCTTTCATAATCTTGTTTAATTCATCAGAAGTCTCAAATCCAAGAATCATCTTTTCTTTATCACTAAAGAAATCTTCATCTTTATATTTCGTATAAGCTAGTTCCTCAGTAAATCCTAAATAGAATCCATATTCATCATCTTCTAATTCTGAGATATTTATAATATCCACAGCATTTTCATATTCATCAGATGCTATCTTTGAATTTTTAGCTTCATTAATAATCATAGATATTTGTTCATATTTATCATCAATAAAACTATACTTATTAACTATAGATACAAATCTATTTAGAATATCTTTATTATTGCTTTTTAATTCTTCTCCTGCTTTATAACTATCTAATAAGTTATTAAACTCAAGTGTTTCATATATAGATTTACTTTCATTTAGATTAATTCTTATATTAAATAGATTAGATATAAATTTTAATCTAAATAAATAATCATCAGTAACATTTATTAATTTAATCTTATTAATATCTATTCCGTCTCTTATAAGTTTATTAATACTAGATAAAACAAATACTATTTCATCATCTATTTTATTAAACTCATAAATATTATGAACATTACTATCCACAGGATTATTAACTACATCATAATTAATACCTTCTAGAATACTCTTCTCATAATTAGTTATATAATCATAACCATATATACATACTTTTTTATCTTTAATATAATTTTTAAACCCTTCATCTATGATTAGATCATCTTTAACTAATTCTTTTATTTCTTTTAACTTGTTCATCTTATCATTATCAAGTTTATCTGAAATAAATTTGATATTGTCTAAATAGACTTTAGCATTATCAAACTTAATATCATATTTCTTTATAACATGATAAATTGATTTTTGGTCAAAAGAAAAAGATAATGAACATAGAAGTTCATCTAATGACATGAATTTAGTATTAACTAACTTTTTTTCTTCATTTAGTTTTCTTAGTATTCTTTTTTTATTTGAATTACTAGTAACAACTAAATTATAATCAGTTAAATTCATATCATCACCTTCTATTTATTATCTTTTGTATCTATAAATAATTTTTCAACATTATGTTCTGGTAATACAGCATATAAATCTTTATTAATTGTAAAATGGAATATTCTTTCTTTAGATTTTAATTCTTCACCATCAACACCCCAAGACTTACTTGGTGTATGTTCAAACTCTATAGTTAATTCTGATAATCTATAATATTCACATCCTGGAATATTGTCTAAGTCATTATTATTCTTTAATAAAAATAATGATTTAACTATAGCAGGTTTAGAAGTTAAAGAACAAAGTAAAACTTCAAATTTATTATCATCAAGTTTAGCATCAGGATATAAATTATTCATACCTGCTACTCTTGAACTATTTGTTATAAACATGAATGAATAATCACCTTCATGTGTTTTTCCATTCTCAGTTATCTTTATATGATTTGTTTTTATTTCTTCACTAAACTCTTTAGTAGCAAATAAGAAATATCCTATTCTACCTAAAAATTCCTTTAATTTTCTTGGCGTTTCATATGATATGTTTACAAAGTTACCATATGCAGCACAATATACAAATGGTGTTCCATTAACCATAATAACGTCAATATTCTTTTTAACACCAGTAAATATCCATTCAAGATCTACTTCTATATTCTTAGAGAAACCATACATAGTTCCAACATCATTAGTAGTCCCAATTGGAAGATGTGATAAAACTAGTTTCTTCTTTCTTTGAAGGTTACCAGTAACAGCTTCATTAAAAGTTCCATCTCCACCAGCAGCTATAACTAAATCTATATCATCTGGTAATTCTTTTATTAATTCAGCAGCATGACCTTTTCTTCTAGTTTTTTCTATGATCATTGAATATCCAAATGAATAAGCAATATCTATAACTCTTTCATATGGAATTTTATTAACTCCAATTCCACTTTTACTATTGTGTATTAGCACGCATTTCTTTAACTTTTCCATACTATCACCAAATTAATTATACCATTTATAAAGAAATAAATTCAATATACTTTTTACTATCAAATAAGAGTTCTCTAACAAATATAGACGGTTTATTTCTATTAGTAAAAAGATATACATTATTCTTAGATCTAGTTAATGCTACATAAAAGAGTCTTCTCTCTTCAAATATAGAATTATCCTTGGCATTTATATACCTAAATATCTTGTGATTCTTCATTTTATTTGGAAAACCAAGATATGAATCTTCCATGTTTAATATAACTACATTTTCAAATTCTAATCCTTTAGATTTATGCACTGTCATATATTTAATATGCTTATCTTTATATATAATCTCATCGGATGTAATACCTATTTCATCACATTTAATCTTGTATATATCTTTAGAGTTTCTAATAAGAATAGTTATATCTAGATTTACCGTATCAAGAAATCTTTTTAGTATTATGTCTTCGTTATGGTTGTAATAGATAATCTTTATTGGTTTAGAATTATGTTTGTTAGATATTATTCTTTTTCTAATCTGTTTTATATTCTTAAGAATAAATCTTGTGGATAGATTAGATAATTCTAAACTATTTCTATATGTGTGATTCAGCTTAATTATTTTTGAATAACCAAAAAATCTTTTGAAGTTTAAAAACATATTTATATCAGAACCAGAAAAAGCATAAATAGATTGATAATCATCTCCGACTGCAAAGACTTTGCTGTTACAAATATCTTTAATTGTTTTTATTAGTTTATATCTTTCAAATGATATATCTTGATATTCATCAATGATTATATATTTATAATATCTTTTTAATCCTTTATTATTAATGACCTCTATACATTTATTAATCATGTCATTAAAGTCTAGTAAACCTTGAGAGTTTAATTCATTTTGATAAATAATATATATTTCATTTATTAGTTTTAAAAGAATACTCTTACTAGATAGTTTTTGTAATTTACCATCCTGTAGATTCTTTTGCTTATATAGATTTATAAATGATAATATAACTTTCTTAATATAGTCTAAATCATATTTATAAAATAATTCATTAATAATATACTCTAAATAATCAGATGATATACCATAATAAATATTATGATCATTTAGTAACTCTAATGCTAGTTTATGAAATGTATAAATATCTACATTATATTTAATTCTCTTTTTTAATTCTTCCACAGTATTACTGGTAAAAGATAAACAAAGAATGTCTTTTTCATTTATATGTTTATCTTCAACAAGATAATCAATCTTATTAATAATAGTAGTTGTCTTACCTGAACCTGCTCCAGCTACTAAAAGAATATTATCATCAGTAAGAATAGATACCTTTTGGTAATAGTCTAATTTATCATCTAAGAACTTAATATTATCATTAATAAATTTCCTATTATTAATACTTATTTTATGCTTTAAATAAATATTAAAAAATATATTAAATCTTCTCTTGTTATCTAAATAATAATTATAATCTAAATATATATTTCTCATATACATTTTATTAACTCTTTTGACATATAGTCCCATTGACTTTTAATATATTTTTTAATAAAATTAAAATATAATAGGAGGTATTGTATGAAGAGTAAATTTACTAAAATGATGAATATTTCATTTATTACTTCAGCTTTATTTATAGTACTAGGAGTATCAACTTTTATATTTAAAAACCCTGAAATAGAAAAATTTGCATATGTAATAGCTGGTATATTTATTTTAAATGGAGGAGCAAATATAATTGATGATTATAGTGTATTTAAACCATTCTATTTCTTTGACGGATTTACATCAGGATTACTATCTATAATACTTGGTGTAACAATTGTATTAAATACTGAATTATTTACAAAAGCTAGTACAAATAGTGGTAATACTTATATGGTTGTTCTTCCAATAGCTGTAGGATTATGGTTTATAATTAGTTCTACATTTAAATTAAGAATGAGTTTAGCTCTTAAAGATACTAATAATAAAGCTTGGTTACCAACTTATATATTAGCATTACTAACTATAGTTCTTGGTTTATACTTAATAATTAATCCATCTATTGGAACTATATCAATTATTAAACTTGGAATACCATTTATAATATTTGCTATATTTGATATTATTGAAGTATATATATTTAAAAAGAATATTAAAGCAATTATTAGAGTATTTGAATAATAAAAAAGAAGACATTAGTCTTCTTTTTTTTGTTTACTTGCTCTGAATTTTAAAGCTCCTGCTATATTTCTAGCTATTTGTGGTTTACCATATTTTTCTTCTAAAATACCAAAAGCGTTTTTATATGTTTTTTCTGCATATTCATATCCGCCTTTAGCAATAGCTTTAGCACATTTTTCCATAGTATTAAGATATATATAACTATATTGAGCATCTCTTTGATCTTCAGGTAATGAATCTATACCTGCAACGATTACTGGAGATATTTTATAGTAATGATCAAAATCTATATCTTTAGCATGATATTCAATAAAAGCTTGTTGAAGTTTTATTGAATCTAGATTTTCATCAAAATTATCTTTTAGATGTCTAACAGCAGCTGTTTCAAATAATCCACCATAGTTGATTATACTCATTTATTATTTCCCCCATTATTTATTTATTTTTTCAATTAAACTATCTATATTATTACCATATTCCATTGAATCATCATAGATGAATTTTAATTCTGGCATGATTCTAATATCTAGTTTTCTTTTCTTTAAAACGCTTCTAATAAATCCACTAGCAGCATTTAATTCTTTTGTTATTTTTTCTTTATCTTCATTTAATGTTTGAAAGTATACTTTAGCATATGATAAATCATTAGCTAAGTCCATAGAAGTAATAGTAACAAACTTAAGATCTTCGTCTTTAGCTTCAGTCATAAGAATGTCACTTATTTCTCTAACAAGCATACCCTCTAATCTTTTAGTATGTATACTCATTATCTTTTTACCTCTTGCATTTCATATGCTTCAATTACATCATTAACTTTAATATCACTAAAGTTTTCAAGTGTAATACCACATTCGAAACCTTTTTTAACTTCTTTAACATTATCTTTTTCTCTTTGTAAACTATTTATTTCTCCATCGTAAACAACTACGCCATCACGAATAAGTCTAGCTTTAGAATTACTCTTGATAACACCATTATCTACTTTAGAACCTGCAATAGTTCCAACTTTAGAGAACTTAAATAATTGAATTACTTTTGCTGATCCAATAACTATTTCTTCGTATTCAGGATCAAGCATACCTTTCATAGCATCTTCTAATTCTTCTACTAGTTTATAAATTACATTATATAATCTAATATCAACACCATAAGATTTAGCTATTTCAGTTACTTTAGAATCAGGTCTAACATTGAAACCAATTACTATTGCATCAGATGCACTAGCTAAAACTATATCACTTTCAGTGATTGCTCCAACACCACTTCTAATTACATTAACTGAAACATCTTCTACTCTAACTTTAGTTAAAGCATTCTTAACTGCCTCTTCAGTACCATTAACATCTGTTTTAAGTACTACATTAATTTCTTTAGCACCTTCTTTAATTCTATTAAAGATATCATCTAAAGAAACTGCAGAACCAGCTTTATCTTTCTTAAGTTTTTCTTTTTCTTTTCTGTTTTCTGCGATAGCTTTAGCTTCTTTTTCATTTGAATAAGCCATAAATCTATCACCTGCTGTAGGAACTTCAGATAGTCCTGTTACCTCTACTGGAGTAGAAGGTAAAGCTTCAACTATTTCATTACCTAAATCATTTTTTAAAGTTCTAACTCTACCAAATGATGTACCAACAACAACTGGATCACCTATTCTAAGAGTTCCATTTTGTACTAGTAATGTAGCAGTTGGTCCATAGTTTTTATCTAGTCTAGATTCAAGTACTGTACCTAAAGCATATCTATTTGGATTAGCTTTTAATTCTCTAACTTCTGCGATTAATTCAATATTTTCAAGAAGTTTATCTACGCCTTCACCAGTCTTAGCAGAAATAGGAACATATACTGTATCTCCACCCCAAGCTTCTGGGATTAAACCTTGTTTAGAAACTTCTTCAATTACTCTTTCTGGATTAGCATCAG
>JAEEGJ010030537.1_pt1 | contig 10526 bp, 8 predicted proteins | sample 8958761 | NCBI WGS metagenome assembly JAEEGJ01 (sample SAMN16246546, study PRJNA631951) | gut metagenome | biome: gut microbiome; feature: rumen; material: RS-attached | host: Bos | place: Iran: Karaj | collected 2018-10
ATGATCACGACGGGCTTGAGTCCGCGGAAGAGGGACTTCGGCGGGATATGGCTCACCGCCACCATCGCGACCGTCGCGAGGATGACGAGGCCGTAGCCCGCGACGCCTTTTGCCGTAAAGAGCGCCGCGATGTAGATGACGACGAGCAGGAGCTTGCATCGGGCGTCGAGCCTGTGGGCGATCGAGTCGCCGGGGAAGAACTGGCCGAGGGTGATGTCCTTCAGCATGCGCCCGCCCCCTTTCTGAGCGCCTGTACGGCGGCAAGGAGCTGGTCGGGCGTGTAGATCGAATCGGGGAGGGCCACGCCGCGCACACGTAATGCCTCCGCGATGCGCGCCGCCTGCGGCACGTCGAGGCCGATGTCCATCAGCTCCTTCGTGTGGGAGAAGACCGCCTCCGGCGTGCCGTCAAAGGCGATGTGACCGTGGTTGAAGACGACGAGCCGGTCGGCAATGCGCGCGGCGTCGTCCATGCTGTGCGTCACGATCAGCACGGTCGAGCCGGTTTCACTGCGGTAGTCGAGGATGTTCTGCAGAATGCCGCGGCAGCCCCCGGGGTCGAGACCCGCGGTCGGCTCGTCGAGAATCAGCACCTTCGGGCGCATGGCGATCACGCCCGCGATGGCGATGCGGCGCTTCTGCCCGCCGGAGAGCTCCAGCGGAGAGAGCTCCATCAGCTCGTCCGAAAGGCCCACGAAGTGCGCGGCTTCCTTCACGCGCGCGTCGACCTCCTCGTCGGAGAGCTTCATGTTCTTCGGGCCGAAGGCGATGTCCTTGTAGACCGTCTCCTCAAAGAGCTGATACTCCGGATACTGGAATACAAGCCCTATGCGAAATCTGACATCTCTCCGTGTTGTTTTACTGCTGTTAATATCCACACCATCCAGCGTTACCCGGCCGGAAGTAGGCTGCAGCAATGCATTCAGATGCTGAATCAAGGAGCTTTTTCCCGATCCCGTATGCCCGATCAGGCCGATCATTTCACCCGGTTTTATATGGAGATTGATCCCGGACAGTGCTGTATTTTCAAAGGGTGTTCCTTTGCTGTAAATATGGCTCAGTTCTTCTGTTCTGATATCTGCCATTCCATGCTCCCACTCATAATCATTCATGGTAGTATATCACAGACAGGAGTTCTTTACCAGCCTTTTTCATAAAGAAACTGTGAATTGTGAAACAAGATTAAATATAAAAAGAAAAGCTTCCGGCAGAAAAATCTGACGGAAGCTGTCTTTTATATATTTTCAGGACAAACTGTCTTCTGCATCCGGATCCTTGCAGACATCTATCCAGGGAGCGTCATTACAGGCAAGCTCCAGTTCCTCAATTGTGAGCCTGACAGCGCTGTGATCAGTACCTGCTGCAGGGTATACAGTGGCATGCTGCTTCAGACTCTCGTCCAGGTAGATCGTCACATCAGGATTCACCCCGAACGGGCAGACTCCACCGACATCATGGCCGACCAGTTCTTCCACCTGATCATGGGGGATCATTTTTGCCTTGCATCCAAAACGGGCTTTATATTTTTTATTGTCAATCCGCGCCATTCCCTCTGCAAGAATCAGGACTGCTTTGTCTCCCTGAAGAAAAGAAAGGGTTTTGGCAATCATTCCCGGTTCACAGCCAAGGGCTTCTGCTGCCTCCGCAACCGTAGCGCTGCTGTGTTCGGGAATTATGATATGGTCTTCCAGCCCTTTTGATTTCAGATACTCTTTCGCTCTCTCATATGCCACGGTATGATTTCTCCTTCCGTCATACTCATATAAACTTCATTGTAAGAATTCCCGCCTGTTAAGCGGGAATTCTTGATCAAACATTACCTGCCGATTTTCATCGAACAATAAACAAATATCCAAGCAAGGATATAACCCCCAGAGCAATCAATGCTGCCGGTAAAAACACTATTAATGCTGAAAGGATCATAGCCAAAGTATCATTCTTTTCGAGCTTATCTGAAAGGTTTTCATCGTCATAGGCACGTTCTATTCCTTTTATTTGCTCCTGCTGGAGCTTACGTGCCCTTTCAAAACGTCCCTGAAAGATCATTTTAGGTCTCCTGCTGGTTGCCGAGAATGTGATGACAGGCTACAAAATGGTTAGGAGATGCTTCTGTCCATTCCGGTTCAACATGCTGGCAGATTTCTGTGCAGTATTTACATCTTGTATGGAATTTGCATCCTTTCGGTGGATTGACCGGACTGGGTATATCCCCTTCAAGAACCTGTATTTCTCTGCCACTGTCAATATCTGTCGTTGGTATAGCATTCATCAACGCTTCCGTATAGGGATGGAGAGGATGATCAAATATTTCCTGTGAATCAGCAAGCTCAACTATATTACCGAGATACATAACACCAATGCGATCGGAGATATATTTTACAACACTCAGATCGTGTGTAATAAACATGTAGGTCAGATTTTGCTGTTCTTTAAGATCCTGCAGCAGATTGATAATCTGGCTCTGGATTGATACGTCCAAAGCGCTGACCGCCTCATCGCATACCACAAAGCGCGGTTTTACAGCAAGAGACCGGGCTATGCCGATACGCTGACGCTGACCACCGGAAAACTGATGCGGATAGCGGTGAATAAAGTAAGCCTGGAGGCCTGCATCCTCCATCACTTTAATAATCCTCTCCTGAAGGCGAGCATCGTTCTTTTTGAACATGTTGTGCGCCATCATGCCCTCAGAAATGATCTGCCCGACAGTCATGCGTGGATTGAGTGAAGAATAGGGATCCTGAAAGATCATCTGCAGATCGCTGCGCAGTAAACGGATTTCATTATAAGTCAGTCTGGCCAGGTCTATGCCATCATCTCTGTACTCTTCCAGACGCTGAAATTCCGGATCATTTATATACTGTTTACGCAGTTCGTCGATCTTCGCCCTTGCCGCAACGAGTTCCTGTTTAACACCGTCGATCTGCTTTTGAAAACCATCTACTATACTTTGAGCCTTATTGCGTTTGCTTTCCAGCCCTGCAGTGTTTTTCTTATTCTCTTTGATTGCCGTCTCAAGGGCAAATTTTGCATCTTCCAGATTCAGTGCAGCTTCGCTCAGTTTCTGTTCAAGAGCACACTGTTTCGAGGATAAATGGTTAACTTTTGTAAACGCCTCTATGACCGGTTTTGTGTCATCGACTCTAATAAAACCGCCCAGCAGGTTTGCCATATCCAGAAAAGCATCATTGGCTTTTTTCTTTGCCTGATTCAGTTCATTCAGCTTACTGTATCTGGCATGGCCTTCCTGCATTGCGTCGTATTCTTTTTGGAGTTCGTCGCGCTTCTTCTCCATCTCTTTAAGCTCAGTTTTCCGTTTATCTAATGTACGGATTGTTTGCCCTACATATTTCGGTGCAATGTCATCCAGAGTTTTGCCATAGTACATAGTACGGCCGTCTGTCTGGCGATAAAGCTGAAGGATCGTGCGCCCGAGTGTGCTTTTTCCGCACCCTGATTCCCCGACGAGGCCCAGTGTCTCCCCTTCATAGATGTCCAACGTAATCCCGTCATTTGCTTTCACATAGAGGCCTTTTGTTTTCAAAGGGAAATACTGCTTCAGGTTGCTGATTCTCAGCAACGGCTTACGCTCGTTACTTATTGAGGCTGGCATAACGCTCCTCCTTTCGTGCATAGAAGCAGCGTACCTGCTGCCCCGGTACAACTTCAGTAAGTTCCGGTTCTTCCATTTTACATCTCTCTGTGCAGTACTTGCAGCGGGGTGCAAATTTGCAGCCCTTCGGCAAATCCAACGGATGAGGCACTGCTCCAGGAATAGCATCCAGGCGTTCATTTGCTGGAGTATCCAGGCGAGGAATAGATATCATTAAGCCTTCCGTATAAGGATGAGAATACTCTGATTTTGTAAAGATTGTACGGGCAGGCGCCATCTCTACTACCTGACCGCAGTACATAACAGCAACATCATCCGCCATCTGAGCAATAACCCCAAGATCATGCGTGATAAAAAGAATTGAAGTTCCATGTTCTTTTTTTAATTCATTCATCAGTTTCAGAATCTGCGCCTGAATGGTAACGTCGAGCGCTGTTGTCGGTTCATCAGCAATCAGCAGTTTTGGCTGGCAAGCCAGCGCCATTGCAATCATAACACGCTGACGCATTCCGCCCGAAAGCTGATGAGGATATTGTTTAGCGACTGTCTCCGGGTTTGGAATCTTGACATCTTTCAGCATCTCGATGACTTTTTCACTGGCCTGTTTTTTATCCATACCCTGGTGAACCATAAACGGTTCAGAAACTTGCTTTTCAACTGTAAACACAGGATTCAGGCTGGTCATCGGTTCCTGGAAAATCACGGAAATATCATTTCCGCGGATTTTGTACATTTCTGTCCGGCTCAGTTTTGTCAGTTCACGGCCGTCAAACTCGATACTCCCTGATTCGATGTATCCATTACCGTCCAATAACTGCAGAATGCTCATGGCAGCTACGCTTTTCCCAGAGCCTGATTCTCCAACAACACCTAATGTCCGTCCTGCTTCCACACTATAGCTGACGCCATTAACTGCTTTCACAATACCACGTGTCGTAGTAAAGAAAGTATGCAGATTTTTTAATTCAAGTAACGCCATTCCACACACCTCCTTAACGCTCTGTGCTCTTCGGGTCAACCGCATCGCGAAGTCCATCGCCAATCATGTTGATGCAAATGGTACATACTCCGAATATCGCTGCCGGGAAGACCCATTGCCACCAATACTGCTGAATGACAATGCTGTTATTTGCACCGGTAAGCAAATTGCCCCAGGTTGGTGTTGGTAATGGGATACCAAACCCCAGATAGGAGAGGCTTGATTCCGTCAACATACAGGTCGCAAAATCCAAAGTCATTGATACAAGCAGCAGGCTGATTACATTCGGCATAATATGACGGAAAACAATTGTTCCCTCCTTTATACCCATGGCTTTTGCTGCTGTAACATATTCCATTTCTCGTTGAGCCAAAATCTGTGCACGTACCAGGCGGCAGGTCCCCGTCCAACTCAGAACACCGAGTACTACCATGATGAGATACATTTTCTGCGTGGGATCAAGCCTGGAACCGATTACCGCTGAGAGGATCATAGCAAAAGGAATAAATGGAAGCCCACCAACAATCTCTGCAATACGCATAATCAGAATATCCGCATGGCCGCCGAAATACCCTGCAATGCCACCGGTCACAACACCGATAATTGTTGCAATAATAACAGAGATAGCACCAACAGTCATAGTAACGCGTCCACCATTGACTATACGCGTCAAGAGATCACGTCCAAGGCCGTCTGTACCGAGGAAAAACCCTTTCAATCCCCAGGTTACAACGCTGCCATCTTCCATCACTGCATAATTCTGGAAGTTTCCGGTATAAATTTCCCGGATCTTTGCACCATGTGCTACTTTTGAAGGCACCTCTGTCTGATGATATTTGTTTGAGCCCCAGGAAACCAAATCTCCGTTTTTCAAAAGGGCTGTATAGTGGAAGCGTCCGGCATAAAGTTTTTTGACAGGAGATGAAAAATCAGGAATATTTTTTTCACCGTATTTGGCATTACCCCATACGACAACCTTTCCGTCCTCTGTTACAGCTGCAACGGTCCCACTGGTTGCAGCAACATCTACAACCGTTGTCTCTTTCAGGCTTTCCGGGATTGCTGCGAAAGCACTGCCCTTGTCCTTGTAGCCAGTATAGGCAACTGTGCCGTCTTTCAAAAGACAGATGTATTCATTGCTAGTCAATGCCACCTTGGCAATATTGCCCTGATACTGTTTGCGAAGTTTAATATCAGCGACATTGCTGTTTCCCCAAAGATACAGTGTGCCGTCACTGGAAACCGCTGCAGAAAACTGGTTGCTGGCTTCAAGCTGTATAATATTCCAGCTCTCGTCTCCCGCTTTCATAGCTTTTTTCATATCACTGCTGAAGTTTCCTTGCTGGAGGCGGGTATTGCCCCAGACGTATAGCTGTCCATCCTCCGCCAGTGCTACAACATGGTCATCTCCTGCAGCAAACATGACAAGATCGGCATCCTGCACCTCATTAGGAATATCTGCAATATTAATTTTATCAGTGATCTTTGTATAACCCCATGTATGCAGATGTCCGTCAGTATCCAGGCCAACACCATAGGTGCGGCCGGCAGCAATATCAACGATTTTTCCTTTCAGTTCCTTCGGAACATTCATCATGCTGTTGCTGGGAGGAAGATTAATCAACGTGGAATCCTGCTCAGAGAGATCAAGCACCCAGTAGCGCGGTCCTATCAGCACGAACAGGAAAATAACAAAGAATCCACAAAGTCCGACCCGGACAGTCAGTTTACTAAAGAAGTTTCTTGCCATTGTCCGGAAGGGAGTCTGCACCTGCTCTTCCTGCATTAAGTCTCTTACTTCCTGATCTGAACCCAGAAACGCGCGTTTAAACCAACGGGTAAGGAAAAATCCTTTTTTGTTCGTCATTTCTCTGCACCCCCTTACTTATCCACGCGGACACGTGGATCAACAAGGCCATAACTGATATCAATCAGCAGAGACCCGACCAGTGAGACAATTGAATAGAACATTTGAATTGCCAGTACCAGTTCAAAGTCAAGGTTATTCAGTCCCTGCCAGTACAGTTTTCCCATACCATTCAGAGAAAAAGTATTTTCAATGATAACTGATCCACCGAATATACCCAGGAACCACCCTAGTATACTGGTAATGACAGGAAGCAACGCATTACGCCAAGCATGGCTGTAAATAACCACTTTTTCCTTAAGGCCTTTTGCTCGGGCAGTTCTGATATAGTCCATACTAAGGGCATCAATCATAGATGAGCGTACATAGCGCGTCATACCGCCGAGAGAACCGAATGTCATAACAATTACCGGAAGGGCAATGTGATAGAGAAGGTCTACAAATTCCTGCCATTTGTTTGCATATTCCATACCAGGTGTTTTTGTGCCCATAATTGGGAAGACTCGCCACAGGACGCATAAAAGATACATGAAAATAAGCGAAATGATATATACCGGAATGCTATATCCCAGCATAGTTACTACCTGTGTTGCGCTGTCAAATCGTTTACCTTTATGAACTGCGCAGTAAATACCAAGCGGAATTGTGATTCCCAATGATGCAATGGTAGAGAAAATGTTGATAAATATTGTGTTACCCATGGGTGTTTTAATAACATCCACCACATTGCGCTTGTAAAGATTGCTGTAGCCGAAATTTCCCTGAAGTACCCCATTAAATGAGCCGTCTGTATCTTTCCAGAGTCCCATCCATCGCAAGTATCGAACAATCAAAGGATCATCCAAACCCATTTGTTTGCGAAGCTGCTGATAAAGCATCTGATATTCATCTGCTTTCAGTGCCTTTCTTTGCGGCTCCAGTTCCTGACGGGCAGGATCCGTCGGAATCAGATTATAAAGCGCATACATCATCAATGACAGTATCAGAAAAACTATAATGATGTAGCAGCAACGCTTAAGTATATATCTGCCCATTAAGCATCCCTCCAAAAAAGAATCATCTTGAAGACGATCTCATCAGCCTGCTATTTAAGCAAAATCATGACATCATCTTCAAAATGCAAGGAAGAGAGGCGGACACCGGAGTGTCCGCCCCCCGTGATTATGGGTTAAATAACCGTTTTTCTTTACTCTGCAATATTTGCGTAAAGGATAGCCTGGTTAAAGTCCCAATAGGAATCCTGTTCATAGCCTTCCAGCCAATCAGGATATACAGAGATATAGATGTTGCTGTAGAGGGGTACTTCGGGGAGAAGCTCATTCCAGCGCTGGATGAATGCTTTCCAAACCTCAAGATAAGCTTCATCGTCACCTGCTTCTACACCGTAGACCATATCCATAGACAGCTTATCCAGCTCTTCATCAAAGATGAAGTCTGTATTCCAGCCATCAGCAACCATATCAGGATCCAAAGTGAAGCTGTAAGCCTGGTCATAAAGAGAGGTGAAGTTGGATGCCAGGTTGTACATGCAGTAGGTCGGAACGCCGTACTTATCGCCCTGAGTTGCATCGCGGTACATATAGTTGAGCAGTTCTGAGAAGCTCATAACATTCTGATTGATCTTTACACCTGCAGCGGCAGTCTGCTCGCCGTTGGCCAGCATAACGCTCAGCAAGTCAGAAACGCTGTTGCCTTCAGAAGAAGACCACTCAATAATGAGGCCCATCAGGTAGGTGCCGTCATCCAGTTGCTTAACATGGGCATAATTGCCGGCTTCCTCTTCGGTAACCTTCTTATAGCGTACGCCTTCCACGTAATCATTGCCGTTCTCGTCATAGACCCAGCCGTCTTCAACGAGGAGTTCAACAGCGCGTTCAGGGTTGTAAGCATAATTGTCCAGATTCTCATCCAGCCATTCTTCTGCTTCCTTATACATCCACATAGCGGTACCGTAAGGTCCGTTCACAACGCCGCCCCAGCCTGCGCAGAAGGTATTGGCGAACTCGTTGCGGTCAAGCAGATGAGCAATGGCGTGACGAACAGCAGCAAATTGGGTAGGACCAAAGTCGCTCTGGAACATGAGCTTGCCATAGCCCGGACGGTCAAACTGTGTATAATTAAAACCATAGCCGAGAGCTTCCTTATTGGCTTCGTCTTCAATGATATCCATAGCTGTGTTAACCTGAGTACCATCTGTAATCGTATCATAGAAGTTGAATGCGCCTGTCTTCAGAGCGTCGGCCCATGTAGCATCTTCGGCCTTAGTGATAACAATTTTCGGCACAGAGGGCTTCTGACCTTCAAAGTTGCCGGCATAGTTTTCGTTGATTACGAGAGTAGCCTGCTTGGATGCCTGGTCAAATTCAACGAGGTTGTACGGGCCGGCAGAAACGCGGTCTGCTCCTGCATTGAAGCGTGCATACTCGAGCTGACCTTCAACATTTTCCTTGGTCAAGCCTTCAAAGTAAACGCCATCGCCGTCATCCTTAACGTCAACATTTTCGCCAAGCCAGTATTTCATGCTATAAGCTGCAAAGTTTGCAAATCTAAGGTCAAAATAATACGGTACTTTGTCCGCTACAATGCTGACCTGAATAGTATTGTCATCCAGAATGCGAAGGCCGCTGATGGTCTTAGCTTCGCCATCATAATATGCCTGACCGCCGACAACATCCAGATAGCCTGTCAGCTTTGCTCCAACTTCACCGGCAACACTGGAGCAAGAAAAAGCTGTTGCCCATACGAAGTCTTTGATTGTAATAGGCTCGCCATTGTTGAATACAAGCCCGTCCTTCACCTTGACAGTATAAGTCTTTGTGCCATCTTCATTCATAGCACCTTCAACAGACTCTGCAACGGTTTCATTGATGACCAGTGCACCACCCTGATCAGTGGTGATTGTACTGTAGTCATTTGTGAAGTCTCGCAGCATTTTATCTGTTGCGTTGTTGGTCCACCATGCATCCGGTGCAAAGTCACCGCTGATTTCGGTGGTGGCACCGTAAATCAGTACATGCTCCTGAGCGTCATCAGCAAAAGCCATTCCACCAACGGAAAGCACCATTGCGAGGACCAGAAGCATTGCGAACAATTTCTTGCTCATGTTTTTGTTTCCTCCTAAAAAATATAATACATATTTATTAAACGCGCACAGAAATACGCGGATAATAACACCATATAGCAGTTTTGCTTTAAAGTACTAAATATATTATCATACAGGAAGTTTCAATTCAAGGTTTTTTTATACCCCAAGTATAAAAAGAACCACGCTTCAAACGCCGTCATTTCATCAAAATTAACCAAAATGTTCGTGTTGACAGTGCCTTTTGTTGTTCTACAGCAGTTTTTTCTTCTTGAAATAGATCAGGCTGGCTACAATGATAATCACGGAGACGGCAATCACGATCGGATAAGCCCAGGGATTGTCCAGATCCGGCATATAGCGGAAGTTCATTCCAAACCATCCCGTTATGAGCGTCAGCGGCATAAAGATTGTTGAAACGACTGTCAGAACGGTCACGATCCGGTTCTGCTTTGCTTCCAGCTGAAGATGATAAACATCACCGAGCTGTTCAGTATAGTCGCGCAGATAAACTGCCAGATTATAAAGTCTCTCCACACGGCTGGTAAACATATGGAAGTAGCGAATGTTTTCCTCGGCGAAAAAGCCGTTTTCATTTTCTTCCAGTTCCTGGCCCAGGTCGATCAGCTGCTCGTAGTGCAGCCGCAGGTCCAGCAGGTCGCCGCGGATGTCGTTCATCTCCCGGGGATAGGACGCCACCTCGTCGCGCAGAATCGCCTCCTCGATCCGGTTCAGGCGCTGCTCCGTCTTCTCCAGCAGGGAGAGATCCTGGCTGATCGTCGTCTCCAGCAGGTCGTACAGCAGGCGCTCCAGGCTGGGCAGCCGCCACCGCTTGGTGAAGCAGAGCTTTTGGAGCAGATCCGCCGCGTAGCCGGAGTCGTCGACCAGGACGATCCCTTTCTCGTCCAGCGCAAACGCGAAGCCGCTGCGCGCGCCGCCGATGTTCGTCCGGTCCGGGACGCACAGCGTGCCGGTCAGCGAGTCCT
>JAEEGJ010030538.1_pt1 | contig 10525 bp, 6 predicted proteins | sample 8958761 | NCBI WGS metagenome assembly JAEEGJ01 (sample SAMN16246546, study PRJNA631951) | gut metagenome | biome: gut microbiome; feature: rumen; material: RS-attached | host: Bos | place: Iran: Karaj | collected 2018-10
CACCCTTAGCAGAATAATCCCACTCAGCCGTAAGTTCAGGATGTACACTTGCAAGATCGTTATATCCAACAAGCACCTTCTTGTTACAGCATATGGGGCAACCACACCGCAGGGAGTTGGAGATACTTGATCTCCATGAATGCCCCTTATCGCATCTCCACCATACAATCCTTCTGGAGTTGGATGCTATCGCTCCTGGATCAACGCTCTTGTTCTTTTCATAATCCCAACGCTCCTTTATGATATCCGGATGCAATGTCTTAAAATCGTTAAATCCCGGCATTATATCTTTTCCTGAACAATATGGACAGCCTGTTCCGCCCATCCTTGCTGCTATGGTAGCCTGCCATCTATGATGTTTGCTGCATAACCACCATACCTTTTTCGAACTTCCGGCAGTAACACAGTCAGGACCGATATCATTTGCGGAATAGTCCCATTCACTCGCAAGTGCCGGGTTTACACTCAGAAGATCATTTTCACCTTTGAGTACTTTACGACCGGTACAAACGGGACAGTTTCTCCCGCATGACCTCGATGATATCAGAGCTTTCCAGCTGTGTCCTTTATCGCATATCCACCATGCGTATCGGTTGGCGCCACTGGAAATCTTCTCCGGACACATATCCCTATTCTTTTCGTAATCCCATTCCTTCAGCAGTTCCGGCTTTACAGTCGCAAGATCATTGTATCCGGTCAGAACGGCCTGCCCTGCACAAACGGGGCATCCATTCCCCATTTTTCTTGAATATACAACAGCTCTCCAGCTATGACCTTTCTCACACTTCCACCAGACCTTCATATCCTTTCCCGCCGTGACATCCTCCGGTCTGAGATCACCGTTTTTTTCATAATCCCACTGAGCTGTCAGCTCAGGGTTGGTCGTAGCAAGATCGTTATATCCTTTCAAAACCTTCTGACCAGCGCAATATGGACATCCTCGTCCTTTATAAACACGTGAGCTTACCGTAGCCTGCCATGAATGACCGTTCACACACTTCCACCAGACAGAGCGCATGGAAGAGTAGGTTACTTCGTCTGATCCATACTCATTCCTTTCATCATCCCATTCTCCAGCAAGATCCGGACTATAGCTTTTCAGATCATTCTCACCAACCCTAAGATTTGCTAAAAATGCTTCACATCTCGGACAGCCATGGCCTGCTTTTCTATGATAGACAGCAGTTTTCCAGCTATGTCCCCTTTCGCATTTCCACCATACTCTTTTATCGCATCCGCAAAGGATATCTGTTGGCTTAAGTTCTCCGTTCTTCTCATGATCCCATTGGGCCGCGATCTCCGGCATAACAGTAGCAAGATCATTAAACCCTGGCCAGGCTTTCCTTCCCTCACAAAACGGGCAGCCGTATCCTCTGACAGCTCTTGTATTTATGACCGCCTCCCAGCTATGGCCTTTATCACACTTCCACCAAACCTTTATCCCGGATCCAGGGAGGACCTCGTCAGGCCTACGTTCCCCGTTCTTTTCCTGATCCCATTCGTCTGCTATACCTGGATTTACGGTCAGCAGATCGTTAACCCCCTTTACAAGCTTACTCATATGAATCCACCTGCCTTTCAAGTTCCTCCACAAGCCTGTCTGTAGGAGACTTTTTCGGTTCAGGCTTTTCCTGTTCTCCATCAAAGGGTTTAGGATGTTTCCCTTCAACGAGCCTGTTAAAGGCCTCATGTTTTATGATCTTGTTTTCCACATCAGTCTGTATATAATGCTCCTTCAATATCTGCCTCGCCACCTCCGGATATACGTTTTCCCTTATAAAGTTCCGTAAATATGCAGTCTGCCGCTTCTCCGCATTCAGTTCCTTTACAAGCCTCTCCTTTTCAGTCTCAGCATCCTCAACGGCTTTCCGGCAGGCACGAACCTCATCCCTATCAGACTGTCTCTCTCTAAGGATCCTGTAGTATTTCTGCGACATGTCTGATACTTCCAGATAAGCTTTCTTCCAGTATGTATCCATCTCATAAAGGCGCAGCTTAAGATCCTCAAGTCCATGGCATTGCTTAATGATCCCATCTACATCAAGGCTCTTATATGCAACGATCCCTTTATCCTGTAATACATCATGGAGGCTCTCTTTTAATTCTTCTATATGTTTCCTTACATCGGCATCCCTGCGGAAATGGTATTCCTCATAGGCATATCCTTTCGTAGCAGCATACCCGGCAATCTTATTGAACATGAGTTTCCCAGGATTACCATCCACCTCCGCTTCAAAGTATTCATCTACTATCCTGATAAGTTCCGCAGGATCTGCTTTTCTTGGTCTTCCCATCAGTCGATACCTCCACGATATTTCCTTTTTAACAGTTCGCTATATGTTCCTGCATCAGCACGAAGCTTAAGCATTGCCGAAGCTATATCCTCCTGATACCCCAACCCCCGGCGTACCAGTTCTATCATCTGCATCAGATACTCTCCGTCCCGGTCTACCGCTTTTTTGCGTTCCGTGCTGATCCGTAACAGGAGCCCGGGATTATCAGGATAAAAATGCCTGCAGTTATGGCATTCCCCCAGAGCAGATGATCCGTCGAAGTCCTTTATGCAATCATCGATTTCTCCTGCCCTCATACACTGCGAATCACACCAACCATCTGTCACACGAATGCTGTCTTCGGGAAGTTTTACCCAGTTCTTCTGTGATCCCTCAAGCTTTGTATCCAATCCCCATTCATGATATTTCTCATATACGATGCTCTCTACGATTCCCGAGAGATTGCCATAGTAGTGGGCACTTGCACTTATATTTTCATGTCCGGCCAGTTCCCTGCAGATGACCGGAGATCCGCCTGACAGTATGAGATTGATCATCGCAAGATGCCTTGTATCCCCCAGATGAACCGGATAATTTGTATCACCCATTATCTCTCCGCACAGACTGCGCAATCTTTCCCTTGCATGTCCATATGTCAGGTAATCTGCGCTCCGTACATGATTCGATGTCAAAAAAAGTGTCCCCAGCGCAGGTTTTGCATAATCCGTATCTTCCACATCTATATGCTGGTACCAGGATATTTCTCTGTATAATCGCTCCGGTATTTCATATCTGCATAATTCATAGTCATATGCAACCTTATAGGCCAGTTTCCGTCTGCCTTTTTTAAGCTTTGTCCTGCGTATGGTCAGGTAATACTTTTCCCCATCCTTTTCAAGACAGTTGTACGGGGTGAGAAGGAACTCCGTGACCCTGAGTGGAAGTATCGAAGTAACGTCCCACCACATATATATGGGGAAGTAAAATATCTTATCCTTCTCAGAACAGTTCCCCCAGTATTCCCTGATTGCCTTATCAAACCGAAGGTAATACTTAAAATCTGCAAGCGTGCGCATATCTGAGTAGTTCTTGCTATAACTGAACTCTTCAAGATCATCTATGACAGAATCACGGATCACCCCTCCGCCGGGCAACAGTTTCAAAAAGTTGAGTATATGGCTCTTCTCATCTTCATCCAACTCCATCATCATTTCATAATCCATTGCCGCAGCTTTACGAAAAAGGTTCATAACGATCATCAGTGTACTTCTTGCATAAGTTCCCAGATTCAGCGCAATATATGCCTTTACCGAATCCCGGTAGCACTCATATGTGCACTCCGTCGATCTCACAGCACCTTTACTATATGCAGCCTCATCGATCCCGAATGAGATAGTGCTGTTTCGCAGGTAATCTGAAAGATACCAGGCGTCATCATCGTATACCCCGCCATGAATCACGCCCTTCATCCTGAACCGTGCATAATTTGCTCTTGCACTTTTTATGGTCTCATCATCCAGACGGGTTATCATCTGAACGCGTGAGTAACCTTCCTTACTTATTTCTTTCAGCAGCATCTTCTATCGAGCGCCCCCTTTCCGTAACCTTCAATATGCTTTCCATATCTGCATCCGGATACATCATCTGTATGCTTGCCAGAACTTCTGAAATACAGGGAATAACACCTTTCTTCAGGAGTTTTCGCATCCTGTCACGTTCCGCTCCCTCCGATGATTCCAGTTTTATGCAAAGTTCCCTGTACTCTCTCATCAACAGGTGCACAGATGATTTGGTATATATTTCATACCTGCATCCCATACACCCACTCCTCGTCGGCTCAACACACCCATGTCCGGCCGCAGTCATAAGGCATAATGACTTATCCGTCTTTGCCGGGGCAGCACCTGATGCGATCCTCTGCATCACTACTCCGATAGTCCTTTGATCTTTTCCATTCATAGCCGTCTCTACGACTTCACCGGCTCTATAGAAAGAGGTCATCACAGTCTCTGTTACTTCTTCTATCTGCATCGCACTAAGTCCCAAGGTCTGGATAAGTTTTGTCTGTGATGATACCCCTATCTTTAGGAATTCTTTACCTGCATACATTTCCAGAAGCAAAGCCGGTATGAAACCGAATATCCCACGCTCAAACATTTCCAAAAGAATGAACTCCGGTGTATATCCGGTAAAGGCTGCATCCTGAAGGTATATATCCGTAACATCCGAAAGACCGCCAAGACTACACTTGTGACTTCTTGCAAGAGATGCCAACATATATCCCTTAGGTCTTCCTGTCTCATCATCTCCTTCCACTGCGATCCCCTGGAGATACGACTTATTAGCCCTTCTGGAATGGATCTTTACAGTCACCAGTTCCGCAAACTTGTCACCGAAAAAGGATTTCACATCCACCGGATCACTCGCCGTCCCTACAAAAGGATCATCCTTTTCCCGAAACGACAGGGATATGGACATGATCACTCCCATCGGTTCCTTCAGGCTCTCCGGTATTTGTATCTTAAGAGACGAAACCCATTGATACTGCCTTCTTTTATGTGGTTTTTGGGGCATCATCTGAAGCCGGAACAAAAACTCCTCGGTAACCATCCTTGCTTCCTTAGCGGTATACTCACCTTCAATGATTTTTCTTCTGACTTCATTCCCTTCATAGGGGAGAACTGGGATCGGCAGACGCTTAAAATCCCCACATCTGATCGCACCCATAAACAGCATTGCCGTGTATAACCACAGATCAGCATATCTTCTGCGTCCACAAGCTTTTTCTATAAGGTTTTGATCTTCCCAAAAACGATGATCAAAAACCGCGCAGGCAATCCCTGCAAACTGATTCAATGAATACGCATCCCAGTTCTGTTTAACCAGCTGATGTGATTCAAATATGTAGTTCCATGTGCTCAGCTTTATCCCCTTATACTCATAGTTCATAAATGCGTTGAATAGCTTCATGAGTCCAAGATTCATTTCCTTATTCCCCTCAGAAATAAGCTCATCCATCTCATCCTGCGTATATAAAATGAGTTCCCTGGTTGCCATGGAAAGAATAAAGTCTACCATCTTATATGCGCTCTTCGGCTTTTTTATGCTCGTATCCGAAATGAATGCGGATATCCTGTCGCATGTATCAGGTAATACCTCCTCATATGCCTCCAGCATGAGACTGATTTTTTCATTGCCGGTCTTTTTATATGCCCTAAGCCATAACTCAAGCTGATCCTGGAAATCATCCATTGATTCAACGAATACATCCTGCTCCTGAAATACCGGAACAAGACCAAACCATCCGTTCATATCCATAAATTCAAGCAGAGCATCTCTTCCCGGAATGGTATCTCTGTACAGAGAACCACATGATTCTGAAAGCCGCGCTGTTTCCCGATATAACGAACATCTATCAGAGGCCATACATCTCACCTCCGATCTCCAAAAGTGCCGTTACAAGCCTGTCTGCGGTGATCTCAAGCTCACGGACAAGATCTCCTATCTCAATATTTGAACTTTGTCAATATATCTCCCGATATATTCCATATATCAACATCCAAAAAAGGATGTGATTATTAATTATTTGATCTGCCGATATATATCCATACACTTACCCTATCAGTTCTCGCTGGGTCTATGCCCTAACATTCCTTCATTCTGCTTTATGGATAAAGGCACGGGGCAGACTTGTGCTTTGTTGCTGCCTCGTTGGGCTGATGGAGAGAACCTCCTTGTCCCCGTGCCATTACCGGCTTATTCTATTGTCAGGCAGCCGACTTAAACTGCTCCCTGCGGACATATCCGAACACTTTATCCGGATTATAGTTCTCTTTCTTTTTTGCAAGAGTGTGTATTATCGTCAATATCTTCTTGCTTATTACTATGAGCGCCTGCATCTTCCGAAGCGGGTCCTTTTCCCTGGTCTTCAGGTAGTTATACAACTGCTTCATTTCATCGTTTGTCGCTACCATTGTTATTGCCATCTGGTAAAGGACACTACGCAGATTTTTCCTTCCGCGTTTGGATATCTTTGTCCCACTTTTATTCTTTCCGGAACTATCCTCTACAAGATTATATCCAGCCATCCTACTCATCTGTCTGGGATTATCAAATCTAGTCGGATCACCAAGTTCTCCAAGGCATGATGCCAACGTAACAACTCCAATCCCCTTGATGCTTAACAGAAACTCTGCATAATCTGTCTGCCCAAGCTTTTCCGTCATTTTCTTTTCCAGATCCTCTGTCTGCTTCTCCAGAAGCTCTAACTCATCCAACATAAGCCGGAGCTTGAGTCTGGCTGCTTCTTCACCGTAATCGACCCCAATAGAAGCCTCTGCCGCTTCTACAAGTTGCTTAGCTTTCTTCCTGCCTACTGTTTTTTTCACTGCTTTCTTTATTTCATCCGTAACGCCATCCTCCCCCAGTTCATTAATAAACTTCGGGAATGGGCAAGTCTTTAAGATATGCCTGGATGCCTTACCCTTTAGCGGATACTTAAATACTTCTACATACTCTGGAAAGAATTCATCAAGCACTGCGGTAATAGTATTTTTAAGAGCGTTCTTTCTCTTGTTCAGACTCGTCCTTGTCGTTGAAAGCCCACGGAGTTCCGCGTATATATCATGGGGCAGGTAGAGTTCAAAATAACGCCCATCTTTAACCAGCTTGGCAATAGTCAACGCATCCTTCTTATCAGACTTTGTCTGGCTGTTATCGTCCAGTTCTTTTGCCTGCTTAGTAGCATATGGATTAACAAGAACCACAGTTATACCTTTCTGCTTCTCAAGCCAGTTTGCAAACGCCTTCCAATAATGTCCAGTGGGTTCCATCCCTACGATTACATCATTGAAATTTTCCAGTTTGCAAATTTCCCTGATCCTTGCTAAAATCTCATCGAAACCGCCTTTACTGTTTTTGAATTTAATGGCATGGCTATGTTCGATGCCTCTATAATCAACAAACCGTGCCCACTGATAGTTTTTAGCGATATCAACTCCAACGACAAGCGTACCGGTTTTTATTGCTAACATTTTTCCCTTGAGGCGGTCTTCATACTTTACTTTCATTGCTATAAAATCTCCTTTGTTTGATGTATTTGAGTTTGCGGCTCATACTTACATCATTCTGGGAGATTTTATTTATTTGTCAAAGTTCTTTTTTCATTCTCTATAGGAATGCTTTGTTCTGAAGATACTGAAACGCACTTTCAGGGCTTTTATCACCCCTCCAGAACTTCAATCCTGCCATATCTTCCTTACGCAGCACGAGCTGGACTGTAAACCAGTGTCTTAATGCGTGCGTTCCGAGGTCGTTCTCATAAAGCATCTGTCCGTAAATCCTGAATTCCGGATCGGTGCTTTCTACAAGCCGCGGACGCAGGTGATCATTTATAAGGGCCTTGAACTTTCTTCGATACGTCTCATAGGACATGGCAAGACCGTTAGAGTTTACAAACATCGGAGCGAACTCTTCCTCATAATCAACCGTCTTAAGGTATTTCTTGTGTCTCTCGTACATCTCAAGAAAGATCTTTATAAAGTCCGGATATACTCCCTGTTTACGATGTTTCTTTATGCTACCGATTTCGGTATCATCACTCCTGAGCTTGTACTCCCTGCTCACATCAATCTCGATCCGTCTCACAGTACCACCGATTTCAACGAATCTGATACCTGCTCCATAATGGCTGCATTCCTGTCTTACGTTGCATACTTCTCCGGCACGTAGACCGGCAAACGCCTGGAGTGCTATACCAAAAGCTATATCAGGAGCGTACTTTATCGCCATCGGAATCAATATCTCCATGACCTTTGCCGGCATATCCCTGAACGGTCCGTCACTTTCTTCAAAAACACCTGTGGCCTGAAAATTTGGAATATGACGTATCTCCAGCTTTCCGGTATGCAGCCTTATCGTCTTCTCGACATAGAGTTCATCACGTGTAACCTTGACATAACCGCCAAATTTCCTCGAAAGGTTTGCCATGAACTGCGTTACAACCGATATACACTTTTCTACTGTGCTCTCTTTGTGATACCCTCCATCCGGCTTTTCAGCCATGGCATAGCTGTTGAAGTATTCCTCCAGCATCGGCTTGGTTATATCGAATACATGCCTGATTCCAAACCTTTTCCCATTCTCTACCAGCATGTAGTTCAGCATTCCACAGATAAAATACAGTTTCGGCTCAGGATCCGCCTGAAGTGGCTTATACGTCCTCCAGGAATAGATCCCCGCATAATCCTCGAGCCTGGTGAACCTCACGATCATCCCATAGCCATTCTTCAGGACTATGAATGACCTTCTGTAACTAATTCCATTCTCCAGACTGTTCCTTATACTGAACACCGCATACTTCATTGTCCTTTCCGGATCCAGATAATTCTGTTCCATATCCATATCTTTTTTCTCCTTTCCGGGTCATTGCCCAAGGCAGTATTATATGGTAGGAACAAAAAAAGCGACAAAACTGTTTTGTCGTTTTCTGATCTGAATCCTTTTTGTCTCTCATTAGTTTTGTCGGAAAAAATATCCCTGCGACAAAACTCAAAACATCCAGTATTTATGCGGTTTTAGAAGGGTTGAGGGGTTTTGTCTCCCGAAAGTTGGTTTTACTGTTAATCCTCCATAAAATGTTTTTGTTTTGTTTGTTGGTTTACGTGTTCTTTGCAGAAAGCCCGTCGACTGACCTTCCGCGATACGGCCGTATATCTGCCCTCCTCCGAAGATTTGGGCATAAGAAAAGGCCCTGTCCTCTCAGCCTTTTTAGCTGTAGGAAGAGCCTTATTCTTCGTTGATTTCGATGACTTCATATTTGTCATCAGGTTTCAATATTAAGTTGTGATTCAGGAACTTTTCGATATCGAATAGGTTCCTTTTGTCCGCATCTGCTGTGAGCGGATAGTTTGGATGCTGCGTTAAGTCATACTTACTCGATAGAAAAGGTCTTACGCCTCTGACCTGGACAATACATTTGCCTCCGTCCATGACCGCCAGTTCATCGATGCTCATAAGATCATGACCTAACTTTTGGTAGTTCATGTTGTAGCTCTGACTCGTTCCCCTGGTCTCCCCCGTGTTATACATATCGATCGTCTCTTTACCAAGAGTAGTGTTGAGGTCCTTAAGAGTCGTCTGTTCAGAGCCGCCCAGAAAGATCTGGGAGTCGCAGTTACCGATGATGGTATCTGCATTGTCTTTGTAAATCGCCTTTAGCTGCGATTTTGCCTGCAACACAAGTGCTGCAGATATCTCACGGCTACGGATGGTAGCCATAAGCTTCTCTAAGTTCGGGATCTGTCCGAATAGCGATAGGTAAGCCTCTGATGGTTCGCTGAGCACCATCTCGGGCTTTTCCCCCGCTCCACACCGTGCGTGACAGTTTCCCGTCACACGGCGTTCCATCGTCAGCAGTCAGTTTTTAGCACCTATATAGTCTATGAATTGTATTTCTTCGAGCTCTCTGAGTGTCCGAAGTTTATTGATTTTCTCTTGCATTTCGGTAGTTAAGTTATGCCCTTCGATGTGCATTTTTAAGGTTTCTTCATCGGTTCCCGTGATGACTTTCGCCATATCATAGGAAACAAGAATCAGATTTTTGTAGGTATCGTTGCGCTCACCTTTGGGGTGTTTGATGTGTAAACATCTCATATCTCCGATGGTGAGTTCCGTGTGCAATATCGCACATTTTCCTTTTTGCGCAATGTATCTGGATAGCGTATTGTCCGCCATTTCCAGAGTAGGAAATAGTTCAGCGTTTTCCATCATATATTTCATGACGGCAAAACTGATACAGTTCTCATTATCATCATATTTCGGTATGTATTTATTTACATCTCGGCGTTTGAATTTCGGATAATCATGCTGTACATAACTTATGGGGACGATTACTCTCCCTTTTATCCATCTGCAACGCTTTGATTTTCCGTACCTTTCCTTAAGGAACGCACTCGTAAACTCTCCATGCCTTTCAAGGGGCAGAAATTTGCCGTTGTGGTTCATTCCATTCGCCTTACCGACCGCCCTAAATGCAATGTCTGAAAAATCGCCACAGACATGTGTCGCCATAGAGTAGTAATTATGCATGCCAACTACCACAGCATTGAATCTGTCTATGAACTTATTTATGTCATTTGCATTGTTTGGGTTTTTGATGTCGCCCCAAGCATCCTGCAGTTTCTGAGTGACTTTTTTGTTGCTCTTGTCTGCTATGTGCGATTTGATTACCCACTTTTCACCCTTGGGTACTA
>JAEEGJ010030541.1_pt1 | contig 10524 bp, 10 predicted proteins | sample 8958761 | NCBI WGS metagenome assembly JAEEGJ01 (sample SAMN16246546, study PRJNA631951) | gut metagenome | biome: gut microbiome; feature: rumen; material: RS-attached | host: Bos | place: Iran: Karaj | collected 2018-10
TTGATGCTGTAGTGGCCAACATCTATGCCAACAGTTTCGCGCTCTCCACGAATTCTAGCAATCAACCCTAAAGCCAAAATAAACTCCGATAGGAAACAATACTATGTAAATTTTACTTTCATAAACAGCGAATGTCAAGAGAAAAATGAACTCTAAATCATATAAATCTAAGTTGGAACGTCATTTGGAGCCTTTTTTTTCGTTTTTGTTTTACGAGTGACCTCAAAAATGTACTGTAAGACGCGTTCTTGGGTCCAAGCATACGATCCAGTAAACACTGCAGAAATAGAGTTATATAGTGGAAATTCGGGATTTCGGTGACCAAGATTGTTCAAAACCTTAACATCCACATTCTGTACACCAAACGTCGGAAGCTCAAACGAAATCGAAAACAGCTGGTTCGGCTTACAGTCTTCGGCAAGTCCGAGCAAAATACCGCCAGCCGACAAGTCATAGAGCACACCCGAATGTTTTTCGCCATTGGGGAACGTTGCCACAACCGGAAAATCGACAACTTCACGAAGCCACTTACGCAGTTGTTCCTTGTCGAGCTTGTCACTGTGGTTCAAGACTATAACATCGGAAGAGACCGCCTGCACCGGAAGCACGATCGAATAAACGGCGTCGTTCGCGCGAGTCCAACGGATGAGGACGCGCGTTCCCAACAGCGATTTCACAAGCCCCGGATTGCAGTCCATCTTTATACTCCAAATTTTTTCCGAACGAGCGTAAATCTTTGCGCGTTTAAAGAGCTGCCCGCCATCAACTTCCAAGTCCACACGGTCGTTCACATTGAACTGCCTTGTCGAGCAAACCATCGTCAGTGGATTGGAACCCGTAAAATCCATTTTGCGCCTTAAGCCAGCAATCGCTTCAAGCGTTTCATCGCGGACTGAAAACACATTACGGATACGGTAAAACTCCGAGACAGCGGCTTCAAAAAGTCCAGAAGAATTCAGCACGGCATCCTTGTTCTCGAACTTGGACGAACGTACCAGCTTTTCCAGTGTTCGCACTTCCTTAGGCGTAAACTCGAACGCCTTGATCTTCTCGTCGAACGAATCTGTACCAAACATCACTTCATTTTCGCGACGGTTGTACATGAGCTGAATTTCAATCAGCACAAGCGCTACAAACGGAAGAACCGGAAGTATATAGAACTGGAAAATTTTCCAGACTTCATGAAGAACGCTATTCATCGATCCTCACTTATTACAATTCCGTCCAGACACCATTGATAAAGGAGCCGAGTATGGACGACGGAAGTTCCTTGCCCACGAGCGGGGAATTGCAAACATGACCGGCAAAATCGCTTTCGACGACCATGTGCGGTCTATCCGGCGCAAACACGACAACGTTGTTTGCAGCAGGCTCGGAACAGGCCAAACGGGCTGGTGCAGTCGAGAGAAGTTCGATAGCGCGAGCCTCGCCTACCTTAGCCACAAGTTTATTCCAAATTGCGGGGAGTGCAACTTCCAAGGAAAGAGCGCCCGGCACGGAATCTTCGAAGTTCACGACAGTATCTTGACGGAGCACCGGCGTGTGGTTCATGCTAATGGCATTGACGGTTCCATCAGCAATTCCCTGCCACAAGGCATCGCGGTCCGCGGCCGAGCGGATTGGCGGCAAGATGTGATAAGCCGAGTCCAGCGTTTCGAGGCAGGAATCGTCCAACAGCAAGTGGTAAAGGCCCACGTCACATGTAACATCAATGCCGTTCTTGCGGGCATTGCGAACAAGGTCCAATGTTTCGCCGCAAGTCACTTGTTTGAAGTGTACCGGCACCTGCAAGAATCGAGCTGCCTCAAGCACCGTGTATGCAGCAATCGTTTCTGCAATACGAGGAATGCCCTTCATGCCGAGCATGTCGGAATATGCGCCTTCGTGAACGCAACCGCTGTGGCGGAGCGTCTTGTCCATCGGCTGGAAGAAAAAACGCTTGCCCGTCATCTTGCCGTATTCCATCGCCAAGCGGAGGAACCTTGAATGCGGAATCACGCCGTTGCCATCGCCAAAACCAGCGACACCAGCCTCTGCCAGTTCGACCATTTCGGCCAAACTATCAGTACCAAAGCCCTTGCTGTATGCACCAAGGAACTTGATATCAAAAGCGCTTTCGCCTCGTTCTTCGGACTTGAAGCGGTTTACCATGGCGGTAAACTTGTCTGCATCGTCAATCGGGTTTGCGGCACTTTCGTAAAGGCCACCGTAAAAACCGCCCTTGCGCATAGCATCAAAGCCATCGACAAACGTATAAACGTCATCGCGAAGCGGTTCCATAAAATCAAGGCCAAGCCCAAAGAGGGCCGGCATTACAAGAGCGCCGTTACAGTCAAATTCACTCGTTTCGGCACCATCGCAAACGTCCAAGCGAACTTCATTGCGCAGTTCAAAAGACTTGCCGTTCCAGAACTTTGCATTTTTCAGAACAACATTCGAGAGACGACCTTTACAAGGCTTACGCATTTTCATTGTTGCGACCTCCAGCCAAAAGGAAGAGAACGGCCATACGGACAGCAACGCCGTTGGTCACCTGATCAAGAATTACAGAATGTTCACCATCGGCAATGTCGGAATCGAGTTCCACGCCGCGGTTGATTGGACCCGGATGCATGATGATGACCTTGTCCTTTGCGCATTCCAGAAGTTCATCCGTAATGCCGAACGTGTTGCGGTATTCGCGCATGCTCGGGAGGAGGGCGTCATCCATGCGTTCTTTCTGCAAGCGGAGAGCGATGATAGCATCGGCGTTAGCGACTGCCTTCTTCACATCCGGTTCCCACGTCACGTGATTCATGAGGTCCGTGTTGCGCGGCACCAATGTGGAAGGACCGCAGAGCGTCACATGGGCGCCCATCGTAGACATACCCCAAAGGTTACTGCGGGCCACGCGGCTATGGCGGATGTCGCCGATAATCGTTACGTTCTTGCCTTCGAGCGTTCCAAGCTTTTCTTCGATTGTCAGCATGTCGAGAAGAGCCTGCGTCGGGTGTTCGTGGGCACCGTCGCCAGCATTCACGATAATCGCATTGCTGTTGTCGGCAAGGAACTTCGGCACGCCCGTTCCCTTGTGGCGCACAACGACAATGTCAATCTTCATGGCTTCGATGTTCCTAAGCGTATCCACAAGCGTTTCGCCCTTCTTGACACTGGAGTTGGAACTTGCAAAGTTCACCGTATCAGCAGAGAGGCGCTTTTCGGCAAGTTCAAAGCTAGTGCGAGTGCGGGTACTGTTCTCGAAGAACAAGTTCACGACCGTCATGCCCCGGAGGCTCGGAACTTTCTTGACCGGGCGTTCGAGAATTTCGCGGAACTGTTTCGCATGGTCCAGAATCAATCGGATATCATGCTTGGACACTCCACGGAGTCCAAACAGGTGTTTAATTTCCAAAGCGCTCACGCTATGCCTCCACTTCTACGAGATAAACGGAATTTTCTTTGTCAATCGGGTCGATTGCCACGCGGACTTCCTGATTCTTTGCGGTTTCAACCGTAAGGCCTACGCAATCAGGCGCAATCGGGAGTTCGCGATGACCGCGGTCCACCAGCACGCAAAGGCGAATGGCAGCCGGACGGCCAAGGTCCAAAATCGAACGCATGGCGGCAAGAGCCGAGCGCCCCGTGTAAAGCACGTCATCCACAAGAATGACCGTCTTGTTTTCGACCGAGGCGGGCATTTCGGTAAAGCGCATTTCGGTCGCCACTTTTTGGCGGTAGTGGAAGTCGTCACGATAATACGTGGCATCGAGGCTGCCCATTTCGATGGGCTTTCCAAACTTTTGGGAGAGGCGTTCCGTTAGCTTTTTTGCCAGCGGAATACCGCGACTAGCCATGCCGAGGACAATCATGTTATCGGCAGACGGATGCATTTTCGCTATTTTTGCAGCCATTTCGTCGAGCGCAAATTCCATCGTCTGCGCCGAAAGAAGCTCGCTTACTTTTTTGCAATTATCATTCATATAGGTAGTAGGGGTTAGGGGTTAGGGATTAGGGATTAGGCGATAAAATCGCTGTTTAATTCGACCCTTCGGCACGCTCAGGGACCTTAACAAGGTTGGTGAGCTTGTCGAACCACCTAAAACATAATACCTGTAACCTGTATTACTTTTCATGGACAATCTAGCTTTTTTGGAGAAAAACCGACAAACCGCATTCAAATCACCTCACGATATTTGTATATATGTATGCAAAAACGCGACGCCTTACGCCGTGCTTTAATAGTTGTTTTCATATAGAACCCATTAACCCATGGAGCAAAAATGTCCTTTAATCAGTTAGACAAACCGCAGGCAGGCGAAACCATCGCCATCATGAAGACCAATCTCGGCACGATGAAGCTTCGCCTTTTCGAAGAAATCGTCGGCGAATGCGCCACGAACTTCATTGAACTTGCCAAGCAGGGCAAGTACGATGGAGCTCCGTTCCACCGCATTATCAAGGACTTCATGATCCAGGGTGGCGACTTCACTCGCAAAAATGGCACCGGCGGTCACGCAGCACAGGGTCCGGGTTCCACCATCGGCGACAAGTACGACAGCCGCCTCACCCACGTCCGCGGAGCTCTCAGCTGGGCAAAAACAGCCATGCCGCACTCCATCGGCAGCCAGTTCTTTATCGTTCACGGCAACAACGTGCACTTCCTCGACCACGACCAGTGCGGTCCGGGCCCAGCTGACGGTTACTCCGTGTTCGGCCAGCTCTACGAAGGCTTCGAAGTGCTCGATGAAATCGCCGGCGTGCAGACCGACCGCATGGACCGCCCCTACGACGACGTGATTATCGAATCCGTCACAATTGAAAAGGCGTAAGAACGAGTTACTAGATACTAGTTTACTAGTTAAGAGTTACTAGAAAATTTAAGAGGCAAGTAGCATCTTGTTTAATGCAATCTAATAACTAGTAACTCCAAACTCGGAACCGCTAATTAGAAAAAAATGATTTTTTTTCTAATTAGCTCTTGACACGTACATCTATTCATTCTATATTTGTGCGCGTCCTCGGGGTTATAGCTCAGTTGGTAGAGCGCCTGCATGGCATGCAGGAGGTCAGGAGTTCGACTCTCCTTAGCTCCACTAGAAAAGACTCGCTAAAGCGGGTCTTTTTCTTTTTCGCTTATCACCAACCATAGCAAAAGCATTGCACTCCATTTGGATAAAAAATCCATCCCATAAAAAGTTTCCACCGTTACTACAAAATAATATTTTTGTATTTTATTTAACATTATGGCCAGGCTCACAAAAATCACATCCGTTTTGCTTTCCACCGCAAGCGTTCTATGCTTTGCCGGTACAAATTCAAACATCGTCTGCGATGCAAAAAGAATGGACGCATTCGCTTACGAAGACTGCATCGCCGAACAAAGAGGCGCCAAGCTCGACAAGACGGACTTTTCCGAAAGGACAGCCCCGCCCGCCGAGCTCATTTCAGAAAATTACGTGGAGCCATTCTCGTACGACCCGTTCCAGCGAGACGCCTATTTAACATCTTCATTCGGCGAAAACCGCGGCACGCGCTATCACGCCGGCATCGACTACTCCACGCAAATGGAAGAAGGCTGGCCCATCTACGCGCCCGAAAACGGATTCATCAAAGAAATCAGGGTATCGCCGTTCGGCTACGGGAAAGTGATGTTCTTCGAAGGCGAAAGCGGGAAGACCTGGGTGTTCGCACACCAGAGCAGCTTTACTCCGGATGTCGAAAACCTCGTGCGCCAAAAACAATACGCCACAAAAAGCAACGATGTTACCATCAAGCCGAACACCAGATTCCGCAAAGGCGACACGCTTACATTTTCAGGAAGCACAGGCATCGGCAATCCGCACCTACACCTCGAAGTGCGTTTGAACAAAGACGAAATCACATCGCCTTGTCAACTGGGAGTCAAGTGCCTCGATACGATTGCACCGCAAATTTTTGGAGTTGCCGTATGGCAAGGCAATGAACTCGCCCTCACGACTGACGAAGCCCTCCGCAGCGGCTGCGTCGAAACGCCTGTCAAGAACGAATTCAACTTGTCCATGGCTATCAAAATTGCAGACTACAGCCGCGAGCCCAAAGAAAATCCGATGGCAATCCGCAGGCTTGAATTGTGGCGTTATGACGACAAGATTTATAGCAAAATCGTGGATACCCTCAGCTACAAAAAGATGCTCGACATCCGCAACGAGTTGCTTTGGGCAGAAGAAGCGGACACCGCAGGCGATTGGCATTACATCAATGCAAAGCTTGGCCCTATATCGACCTACAGACTCGAAGTCGAAGACTTTAGCGGTCACGTGATCAGGCGCGAATTCAACTTCCATAAATCCTGCAAAAACAATGGAACATTTGTATTAACAAAAAATCAAAACACGCCGCTTTACACGTTCTTGAGCAAGAGCATGCTTGATATTTTCCGTTGCGAATCCGGGTATCAATTTGCCGCATTGAACAAAGACGAACAAATTATCAACAAAGATCTTTGCAAAATTTTTGACCACAGCAAGCCGCTTCCGATTGGAAAAATCGTCGAGAGATTCCCCGAAACAAGATACATCCGATACACCGCAGATGCTTCCTCAACCGGCACGGGTCACGGAGCTAACGAGCTTATCGCCGTTTATCCTTACGGGAAATACAAGACCAGCATCAACTGGTACACTCAAGTTGGCAATGCCAAAATTTCACAAAAAATTTCGGGCATTCCAGTCGTAGGCGACACATCGCAACGAGTGCTTGCCGTAACGCGCAACCAAACCGACAGCCTAGACTTTTTCGAATTCCACCCGAAAGGATTGCAATTCTATGGCAAGTGGAATGTCTGCATCGAAAACGAAAACAGCCAAGCTCCGCTCTACTGGCTCGGCGAAACAACCCGCAAATGGTTCTACTTCGAGAAGCAAAGCGGTTCCAAGAATCGTTGCGTCACGATAAACGAACTTAGAGACATCGCCAACATTACCGACGAAGACGGCATTTCGCTCGGATTCCCCTATTGGGCCGAAACGCTCGTCGGTGGCACGTACCAGGCAGCGCTCAAGATTCCTCTTTATTCCAGATACGCAGGCATCCCGGACGGAAACGCGATAACCGTCAAGGCAGGCAACAAGTGGATTCCTGCAGAATACGATTCCGAACCGCGAGAAATCATCATTCTCGGTGACGATTTACCCGAAGCGGGAGCTGCAGTTACAATTCAGGTCACAGACGAACTAAAACGTAAAACGAAAAAAGAATTTGACGTTCCCGGGATTTAATGTTTTTGTTGAACACAATTTTGTACATTCAATATAAACTTATTTCCAAGGAGACTTCATGCATTTTCTAAAATCAATGCCGATTGCGGCAACCATCGCAGCAATGGGACTCGTAGCCTGTGGCGACAGCAGTTCTAACGCAGGAATCGAGAGTTGCAAAGTAATATCTGAAAATCCGCTCACACTCGAAACAGTCCAGCAAGGAGTTTCGGTTAAAATCACAATCGATTTAATTAAAGACAAAGTTAACCAAACGATAATCGCTGATCAAGACATTTCAGAACAAAGCTGCAGAGAGTACAGCAAAGACAGCGATTACGAAGACGTTTACTGCATGGGCAACAAGCTCATCACCATCAGCAAAAAATCCTATACTCAAACCGATTTTAACAAGATTGAGCAACAGTACATCAACGAGTGCAACGACGCAAATTAGCGAACACTTTATAATTCGCTATAGTGGACTAGCTTTCGCCTGTTGTTCAGCGCCACGCGTATCGTATCGCGAACAACATCTCGCAGTCGAGGAAAGTCCACAGGATGGACCGCAAGACGAGGCAAACCCACTGGTAGTTTCATGATAAAGGCAGCATAAGCAATGGCTGCCTTTTCTGTTGCCTTCGGAATTCCGGCAAAGCTCGCCACTGGCGACGCATAGCGGATACCTTCGGCAGTTGTCAGCGAAAAGCGGTCTTCGTACAACATTTTTTCTGCACGAACTTGCCCCGGCAAATACTTATTGCTAAACCAAGTCGGCGGAATAAAAGCAACCGGCTTATCGACATCCCCATTTTCATCAGCGAATAAATTTTTCCAGGCCTCAAGCGCGGCTTGCAAAAGACGACTCGACTCATACTCGCAAAGCCCCGCAAATTCGGACTCGCCGCCCGTGAGGTTCATGCCCACAAGTCCAGCGTAACTGCGGCCCTGGCTAAATTCAGCCTTGTGCTTAAAGCCATGCAACGCGAGCTCAAAGCCCTCGGACTTTAACTTTCGGAGAACGCCGCGAAATCCCTCAATTGCTTCCGGCGTAGCATTCTCGGTATCGGGAATCACAAGCACACTAAAAGGCGCCCCCGCCAAATCCTTGAGATCTTCAAGAATCGGAAGCGACGTGCGGAAATTCCACACCGAAAAATCATGAAAGCAGAGGAGAAACTGGCGAGACATGGTATGGAAGATAGTAATTAGAACTTAGAACTTAGAACTTAGAACTTAGTTTTTTAGCAATTTCTAAGTTCTACCAACTAAGTTCTACCAACTAAAAGCTACATTTACTTTACTATGTTAGAATCCATCATCCTCGGCCTGTTGCAGGGCCTCGCCGAATTTCTCCCCATCTCTAGTTCCGGTCACCTCGTAATCGGGCACGAACTTTTAAACATGAACGAAGCTGGCATGTTCTTCGACATCATGCTCCATGCAGGAACGTTGCTTTCCATCTTCGTCGTGTTCCGCAAAAAGATTGTAGACATCATCGTCGGTTGCCTCCGCCGCGACAAGGAACAGCTCCGTGAAGCAGGCTACATCGTGCTCGCAAGCATCCCGACGGCCATGATAGGCCTTGGCTTTAAAGACGCTCTTGAATCGCTGTTCGTGAATCCGCGCGCCGTCTGCGTTGCAGAACTTTTCACCGGTCTTCTGCTTTTCACATCGCAGTGGGGACCGACTGGCGCCAAGCATCCGGATAACGAAGGCGTCAAAATGAACTGGTGGCGCGCTCTCGTGACCGGCGTTGTTCAAGGCATAGCCTGCATTCCGGGCATCAGCCGTAGCGGTTCGACCATCAGCGCCATGATGTTCATGGGAGTGAACCGCAAGTACGCAGGCGAATTCAGCTTCCTCATGAGCATTCCTGCAGTTGGCGGTGCAGCACTTCTCGACTGCATCAAGTGGATCAAGTGCCAGAGCATGACTCCGGAAAAAGCACTTCTCGATCCTGAAAAGGCTTTGAAATGCGTTGACGCAGGCAACTTCTCGCCGGAACTTTTGGTGGGCATGATTGTTTCCTTCATCTTCGGCATCATCGCTCTCAAGTGGCTCATGACCTTCTTGCAAAAAGGCAAGTTCCAGCACTTCGCCTGGTACGTTTGGGCCGTGGGTATCCTCGGACTCATCTTTATCTAAGCAAACAAAAAGGGAACATAACGTTTTTTAGGGAGCGATTGAATGATCGTTTGTAAGAATTGTGGTGAAAAATATGAAGACGACATGCCACGGTGTCTCTGGTGCGATGCCCCTAATCCAGAATACCCTCAGAGCAATACCAAAGAATCCACCTCATCCACTACCGAAGCCGCACCTATACAAACACCAGCCGCCCCCGAAGTCATAGAACAACTGATTATCGAACCGGCCACCTCCTCTGCAACCGAAGATACTCCTGAGCCCAGCGAAACAGCCTCCGTCATAGAGCCAGAACTCGACCTAGACGTCGCCATCGAACAACAGTTCCGCAAAAAAGGGTTCCTGTGGAGCGTGATCCTGGCTGGACCTTTCATCTCGTGGTTATGCCACTACAAGTACCTAAGGCAAAACGACAAGTACAGCACAAAGTTCTTCTTGCCTCTATTCGGAATTGAATGCGTTTCAAACTATTTAGCCGGCATTTTTTTAAAGATTAATTCATCCGCAAGTGGATTGCCAAGCCACCTTTTGCTTTCTTTCGTTTTCATAATAGCCGTCCTTCTGCTCTATTGGATTATCTTAGGAAAAATCGGCTACGTCTTACTCAAAAGGACCGTTCCTGGCTACGACCCGGCGGCTTTCAAAAAGCGTGAACGCATCGGCATAGCCATCGGCATCCCCATTACCATCCTGGATTTCATGGCTGGATGGCTTCAATACGGTACTACAGCTAGAATGTTGGGTATCTGGTTAGGCAACGCCTTGCATTAAAGCGCACTTGGCACGGTTCTTGCATATATTCCTGCGAAAACAAAGCAGGAACGCATAATTCGTTTCATTTTGAAACCTCCAAAAGCATTCCGCTTCAAAATTTAACAAAAGCGCACAGGCTGCGAAACGCCCGCAAGCAACGACCTCAAAGGGGCTTTGCCCCGTCCTCATTGCTCAAAGCGAAGCGACCTCAAAGCACAAAGTGCGACCTTATAGGAGATAAACATGGCAACTGAGAAGATGGAATTCCAAACTGAAGTTCGCGACATGCTGAACTTGATGATTCACTCGCTTTACAGCAACAAGGAAATTTTCCTCCGCGAACTCGTTTCGAACGCAGCGGACGCACTCGACAAGCGCCGCTTCCTCTCGCTCTCCGACGCAAGCCTCC
>JAEEGJ010030542.1_pt1 | contig 10524 bp, 9 predicted proteins | sample 8958761 | NCBI WGS metagenome assembly JAEEGJ01 (sample SAMN16246546, study PRJNA631951) | gut metagenome | biome: gut microbiome; feature: rumen; material: RS-attached | host: Bos | place: Iran: Karaj | collected 2018-10
ATGCGTCGGTTTGGCTCACGCTATTACAGCTCCGATTTGAGCATTTGGCTCAGCGTCGATCCGATGAGTGACAAATATCCGTCGTTGAGCCCGTATGTTTATTGTGCGGATAATCCTATTGAACTTGTGGACCCCAATGGGGAGGAGATAGTTCTTTTCGTAAATAAAACCAAATACTCATATAATGGGAAAAACTTTGTAGATAAAGACGGAAATATCGCCTCTTTCAGACAAAACTCTTTCGAATCCCGCGTTCTTTCTGATTTAAATAAATTATACAATTCAGAAAGCAATATTATACGTGGTAAATTAAATGACATGATGAAGAGCAAACACCAACATTCTATAGTCCGTAGTACAGTATCTGGGGGCATCGGTTATAACAAAGCCTTGGATACTGATCATGCAGGAAAATATGGTGAAGGTTCCGATACGGAAATAGGTTATAATCCTTTTGCTACGAAAAGTGTATGTGCTGATGGAGGTTATATATCGTGCGCAACGTTGGCTCATGAATTACTAGGACACGGTTGGAATAACGACCAAGGTCTTCATGAATCTGATAATCATACAACGGAAAATGGCATTAAGTTCGAAGAAGTCAATGCTGTAAATATTCAGAATAAAGTATTGGTAGAGCATCATCAACTACCACGTTCATTAGTAGGTTCCCCTAATGATGCTAAACAAATCCCAGTAGAATTGATAAACCATTATTATACGACTAAACCCAAATGAACAATCATTTATGAAAAATAAAATCAAACTTTATGCTTTATTCACGATAGCTTTGACTGCTTTTGGATCCCTTTCTTTGGTTGCTCAACCACTTCTCGGACGGGCTATTTCGTATCATAAATATGTCAGACAAAACAACCATCGCAGCCGAGAAGATGTTGTTAAAAAAGCGGTACTTTCTGATGCTTTTTTATATGTTACCATAAAGGATGGTGATTTTCAGGGAAAAGTAATGATGTCAAACGGGAATCTCATAAACTATTATCGTAACTGGATACCGGATAGCATTCGTCAAAACAATCCCAATTATAAAGATTGGGCCAGCAATTTAATAATCAATGAAATACAAATTGATGTGACCGGCACTAAACTGACATATCATAAAATTGACAGCATTATAGATTGGAAAGGACCAAAATATAAATTGTTGGAAAAATGCATCGAATTATGCGATAAGTCTATTGTTGACTACAATATGTTAGCTACCTTGTTTCAGTGGAACATCGTATTGGATACTGTTTACGAGGAGCTCCTATATTTTTATCCCTTAGAATTTAGATCTTATGGGCTGGAGCCCCCTCCATCAAAATAAAGATGTTTGTTCCCCGAACATATTATCCGATGATTGCGTCCCTCGCGCCGCCCGCACAAGCGTACACGCCCGCAGGCAGGGCGCAGAGGCGCGGGTGTAACCAAAAGCCAATAGCTAACGGCCAAAGGCCAATAACCAAAATCCAACACCCAAATCCCAATCCCCAATTCCCAATAACCTCCCACACCCCTACCCGCTGGACGCACACCTTCTCCGCAAAAGAGAAGGACACCGAAACCGGCCTATCTTACTTTGGCGCACGCTATTACAGCTCCGATTTGAGCATCTGGCTCAGTATGGATCCACAAGCCTCAAAATATCCCTCTTTAAGTCCTTATGTTTATTGTGCGAACAACCCGATTAAGTTGGTTGATCCGAATGGGGAAGAAATCTCTGAACATATAGACAAATATGGTAATATCATAGCTCATTATGATGATGGAGACAATAGCGTATACTTGCATAAAAGCGGAACAACCGAGGCGGACATAAGTGCACAAAGAAAAGTATCAAATAATACAGGAGGCGAAGGCAAAAAAATTGGAGAATTAGGTGGTAATATTGATATGATGTCTTTCTTTGAAAATAAACTTGCTAAAAGTGCATCCGAAGCAAAAAAGAAGGGAATATTTGGTTACTATAAAAAAGTAAAAAAAGATGGTGAATGGGATTTAAAGGATAATGAAAACACCATATGGGGTGTCGCTTGGAAATATGATCACGACAATAATACAAACACAACTTTTTCTTGTTCAAGGTTTTCTGGAGCCAATGCTGCTGATGTAGGGAACTACCATGCTGGTTATACTGGAGTGATGGCACATATTCCACGCTATGTTTTATGCAAAGGTGCAGGCGCAGCAGAAACCTGGAAATCTTTTAAGGAAGAACGATACACGGATGCAGCAAAAGGTGCTTTTCAATTATTGAACCCCTATGATATACGCTCGGGGGATAGGAAACGAGATTTTTGGTATAACTCGATAGGTATGAAAGATGCAGTAAATGGAAGAAAATGAAAAAACAATCTAATCTAATTAAGACCGGTGTTTTGATAATCAATTTGTTCGTATGCCTTTTATGCTTATCTTGTAGAGATTATAGCAAATATCCTCAATACAAACATATTAATACAAAATACATAGGTAATGGCTTATATTCGGAACGTTGGGTGTCATTTCAATATGGTGTATTTGCGAATAATACGATTTCCTATTTCCTAACCGATTCAACCTCTTTTGTGATGTTCCTTGGCTTTTGCGATGAAGAGGAACACTTTGATTTCGTATGGTCAACAGACTCTATTCTTATGGTGTCAAAAGTAAATAGAATATCAAAGGAGACTACAAGAGCCAGAAAAATGAGTTATAGTACCATTCGTGAGGCTGGTGATAAGTTACAGTAATGCTTATGAAATCGGCTCAAAGACAGCCCGAATATTATACCAAATCGGATTCGAATGAGCCGATTATTCGCAAAAAAACAGTATTTTTGCACCGATTAACAAAATGAAAGCTTATGGATAGCACTCGCAACATACTGCAATTTTTGCATTATCATCCTAATGTTTCCCGTCAGGAAATTGCGGAAGGAATTGGTTTTCAGGGAAGTGATGCCACTCTTAAACGTTTGATTGCCAAAGAGGTGCAAATTGGCAATATCATTGTGGAAGGCAAGGCCCGCGCCACCTGTTATCAACTTTCTTCCCAAGCGCATCTCACTATGCCATTAAACATCGACACCTATTTTCTGAAGGAAGCAGATGAACGTTTGGTGCAGACTTCTTTTAATTTTGAGCTGATCACCGGCCAACTACCGCAAGTGAAAATCTTTTCAGATGACGAGATACAGCGTTTGAATGCTTGCCAAAATCTTTTTCGGGAACATATTGCGGATATGTATGAATTCGCTACAGGAGAGTATTTTTGATTCTGTGATTATTCAACTGTAGAAAGAATCAGAAAAATATTATACTTTTCACCCAAACACACCAATTGATCCTCAAGGAAGTGTGCCTAAATGTGAATATAGAACCATAAAGAGTGGCTGAGTTCACATCCGTGCAACTTCACGCATTATGTGCGAAACAGCACCAATTGCAAAATAGCAATTATAAAAAAGGCTGCCATAATATGACAGCCCTGCATTTCTTTTTCAGCGGACGCATGCGATGCATCCTTACAAATTTGATTTTCCCTTAGTTCTTCAGTGCAGCAATTTCCTTGATGGCAGTGATAGCTGCATCAATGTCGGCTTCGGTATTGAATGCACCGATACTCAAACGCACTGTACCATGGATATCAATGGTGCCAATGCCCACATGCACCTTGGGAGCACATTGCAAACCGGTACGGCAAGCAATGTCATAGTCCACATCCAACATCGTACCCACATCGCCAGCCTCAAAACCATTGATGTTGATAGACATCACAGGGTTGTGGTTCTCCACTGATTCAGCACAATACATAGTTACGCCAGGCACATCTTTGATACCGAGACGCAGTTTCTCCCACAATTTCATTTCCTGTTCATGCAGATTCTCGACACCTCTCTCCATCACCCATTTCACGCCCGCATGCAAACCAGCTACGCCCAAAACATTCAGAGTTCCGGCTTCCAAACGATAAGGATATTCATCCAAATGGCCAGGATATGCTGAACGCACACCAGTACCACCAAAACGGGTATGTTTGATGTCGATGCCTTCACGCACGTATGAACCACCGATACCAGTAGGTCCCATCAAGCATTTATGACCGGTAAAGGCATAACAGTCAACACCATAGTTAATCATATCCATGGTATTGGCGCCAGCGCCCTGACTACCGTCCACCACAAAAATCAAACCGTGTTTCTTGCAAATCTTACCGATTTCAGCAATGGGCTGCACAGTGCCAATCACGTTGGAGCACTGGGTGCAAACCACAAATTTGGTATTCGGTTTGATGGCTTTCTCAATATCATCAGGATCCACATAGCCATGCTTATCAAAAGGCAGATATGTCACCTCAATAATACCTCTCTCCTGCATCACATACAAGGGACGAAGAACAGAGTTATGCTCGAGCATAGTGGTAATCACATGGGCGCCTTTTTCCACCAGGCCTTGTATCAATATGTTTAAAGAATCCGTAGCATTATAACTGAAAGTCAAACGATTGGGATCGTTACCACCATTAAACAACTTCGTAAGCATTTTACGAGTTTCCTCAACCATTTCACCTGTTTCAATAGCAGCGTCAAAGCCCGAACGGCCAGGACTTACACCATGATCGCGGTAAAAACTGTTCATAAAATCATAAACCTCTACAGGTTTAGGGAAAGTAGTCGCAGAATTGTCTAAGTATATCATATCCTTAACTATTTAAAAACGCTGCAAATATACGACTTTTTTGTTAACAAAAGTTAATTCAAGAAAAAAAGATGTGCACCTTAAGTCGTGAGTAAATGACAAAAAGAAACAGCATCGTAAAAAAGAGGAAATTTCAATTGTGCTGACTGGTCAAAGTACCAGTATGCTCTTCAAAAAAAAGAAAGGCATTTGAGTTGCAACGAATTATTAAATAAAAGATGTTTATTTCTTTTTATGAGAAGAAAAAATCATGCGATAAGTTGTTGTACTTTTGCAAATCTATATATAAGGTATATAAATACGTTATCAACCAAGATAAATAAACAATAAAAATAAAAAGGTAAAAATGAAAAAGAAAGTTTTAATTTCAGGATTATTGGCAGGAGCCCTGCTTCTTTCAGGATGCGTCACAAAACAGAAATACGCCGAATTGGAAGACAACTACAGAATATGCTCCGACAATCTGGCCGTGTTGAACCAGGACAATATCAACACGGTAAACCAGAACAAACAATTGGAACAACAGGTGGAGCAATTGAAGGCAAAGACCAAACAGCTTTCCGCCGACACTTTGACGCTCAGCAAGAAACTGGCCCAGTCGGAGAAAGACTTGGCCAAGGCCATCCGCGACTATGACGAACTGCTGAAACAATTCGCCGAACTCAACATGAGCAACAACACCCAAGTGAACAAGCTGCTCAGCGACATTGAGAAAATCAAAGCCCAGCTGAACGAGCGCGAGGCCGAGATTAACCAGCAACGCGACGAGCTGAACCTGGCCACCATGGAATTGTCTGACAAAGAAGCTCGTTTGGGTGAATTGCAAAAGATTCTGGATCAGAAAGACGCGGAAGTCCGCAAACTGAAAGAGACCGTTTCCGCAGCCCTGAAAGGTTTTGAAGGCAGCGGTTTGAATGTCTATGAGAAAAATGGCAAAGTATATGTGTCCATGGAAGACAAACTGTTGTTCTCTTCCGGAAGCTGGGTTATCAACAATGACGGTATGCAAGCCATCTCCAAATTGGCAGAAGTATTGGAAAAAGACGAGGACATTTCTGTACTGATTGAAGGCCACACCGACAATGTACCATACAAAGGTGCCGGACAGGTAAAAGACAACTGGGACTTGAGTGTATTGCGCGCCACCGCCGTTGTCAAAGCTATTTTGAACAACAAAAACATCGCGCCCTCACGTTTAGCCGCTTCCGGCAGAAGCGAATACTTCCCCATCGACAGCAACGACAATGCTGAGGCACGTGCCAAGAACCGCCGTACCGAAATCATTTTGACTCCAAAATTGGACGAACTGTTCCAGATTATCAATCAGAACTAAGTTCTCATGCAATTTACTGATATACTGCTTCATTGGTATGCAGACAACAAGCGTTCACTCCCTTGGCGGGGTGAACGCGATGTTTATAAGATATGGGTATCTGAAATCATTTTGCAGCAAACCCGTATCGTCCAAGGCTGGGAATATTACTTGCGTTTCATCCAGACATTCCCAACAGTCAAAGCTTTAGCCGAGGCCGAGGAGGAAGAGGTGTTGCGTGTATGGCAGGGACTGGGATATTACTCGCGTGCCCGCAACCTGCACGCCGCCGCCAAAAATGTCATGCAAGAGCATGGAGGAGTTTTTCCTAAGACGTACGAGCAAGTGCGCCAGCTCAAAGGCATCGGCGAGTACACCGCCGCCGCCATCTGTTCTTTCGCATACGGACTGCCCTACCCCGCTGTGGATGGCAACGTGTTGCGCATCATCAGCCGGATATTCGGTATTCATGACAATATCATGGAAAGTCGTACCAAGAAGCAAATCACTGAGCTTTGCAGTAAACTGATAAAAGATGCTGACCCAGCGGATTTCAATCAGGCACTTATGGATTTCGGCTCACTGCAATGCACCCCAAAAAGTCCGCAATGCGAAATCTGTCCCCTGAAAAACGAATGTTACGCATACCAGCATGACGAAGTGGAAATACTGCCTGTCAGCATCAAAAAACTTCAAATCAAAGACCGTTTTTTTCATTTTTTTGTATGCATTCAGGAAGGCCAGATCATTATTGAGAAACGAGCGGAAAATGATATTTGGAGAGGCCTGTACCAATTGCCTATGAAAGAAACCAATGAAAACAAACAACTGAAACACAAACTGTTATATCAGACCAAACACCAATTAACACACCAGACTATCCACGCCTTCTTCTACGACATACCAGACTCCAAAAAACTGCCAGCACCCGCCGGGCAAAGGCTAACAGTACCGCTAAGCAAACTCGGTAATTATGCCTTCCCGCAACTCATCGTAAAGTTTATTAAGTTGATAGTTGACGGTTAATAGTTAATAGTTGACAGTTGATAGTTGACAATTGACAATTGACAGTTTATAATTCTGACCCCTAACCCCTAATCACTGACCACTGACCACTAACCCCTAATCACTAATCACTAACCACTAACCACTAATCACTAACCACTGACCCCTGACCACTGACCACTAACCAAATAAGCACATTAAATTTAGCAATTCTATAAATCGACGAATCACAACCATCAATTTTATGAAAAAGAAAATTCAACAAAAATATGATTTTCTGATTCCCTATTTTGAGAAACATATACCTGTGGCAGAGCCCGAATTACAGTACACCAACAGTTATGAATTATTAGTGGCTGTAGTGCTTTCGGCACAATGCACCGACAAGCGGGTCAACATGGTCACCCCCACCCTCTTCCAAGACTACCCCACTCCGTTTGAACTTGCAAAAGCTTCAGTTGAAAATATTTACGAGCACATCAAATCGGTCTCTTACCCAAACAACAAGGCCAAACACCTGAAAGGACTGGCAGAGGCTTTGGTGGAGCGTTTTAACGGTGTGGTACCCAATAATATGGAAGAACTGCAGATGCTGCCAGGTGTAGGTCGCAAAACCGCCAATGTCATCTTGGCTGTCATCTTTGACAAACCTGCCTTTGCCGTAGATACACACGTGTTCCGGGTAGCCAACCGTATCGGCATTGTGGAGAATGCCGACACCCCGCTGAAGGTAGAGCAGCAACTAACCGAAGGCTTCCCCGACGAGCTCATCCCGAAGGCTCACCACTGGCTCATTCTGCACGGCCGTTACGTCTGCCTCGCCCGCAAGCCCAAATGTGAGGAGTGCGGACTGACGGGGATTTGCGAGTATTTCAAGGGACGGTAAGAGAATGTTCCAATGTACCAATGAATTAGCAAATTAGCAAATTAGTTAATTAGCAAATAGATTTCAGATTTCAGAATTAAAAATTCAAAATTCAAAAAAAATCAATTTATGAGATTGTTCAGGCGGTTTTTATTCAAAACATTGACATTATTGGTTTTTTTCATGACAAGTTGGGCAGGTATGGCGGTGGCACAGAATTGCGTTGTTTCGGGCAAAGTGACCGAAGAGAAAGGTGAACCCATCCAGTATGCATCCGTGGTGGTTAGTCGGGGAGGTAAAGACATTGCCGGCACCATCACCCAAGAAAACGGAGCGTTTTCCTTACAGCTCAAGACTTCCGACTCGCTCTACACCCTGCAAGTGTTTTTTGTGGGTTACACCTCCAAATCACTGACATTCAGTGCATCAAAGGAAAAAGTGCAACTACCAGACATCGTTTTAAGTCAAAACTCACAGACATTAGGCGAAGTAGCCGTAGAAGCACAAGCCAACGGCAAACGAAGCAGCGTGGAACGCACCAGCCTAAATCCGCAAGCTTATATGACCGAAATGACCGGATCGGTGGCCGACATTCTGCGTTCATCCGCAGCGGTAAGTGTCAACCCTCAGGGACAAGTGTCCATTCGTGGGAAAAAAAATGTACTGCTTCTGTTGGACGGGGTTCCCACCACCCTGGAAGAAATATCGGCACTGTCGAGCACCAATATCAAAAGCATCGACATCATCACCAATCCGGACGCCAGCTATGATGCGGAAGGCACCGGCGGCATCATCAACATCATTAGCCAAAAAGAAAAAGGCAAAGGATTCAGCGGACAGATTGCCGCCAACTATGGTTTCAACCACTTTGTGAATGGTAACATCGCTCTGCATTATGTGGCCAAAGGCTTTTCTCTGAATTTCAGCTATCAGACCAAATACGAAGACGACATCATCCACGGCAATCTATACCGAAAATTTGTGCAATCCGGCAACAGTTTGGAGCAGAAAGTTCGCTCCGCCAGAACCGTCTTCAACAATAACATCGCCTTAGGTGCCACCTTCCACATCAATTCCAAAAACAAACTCCAAGCCGACCTCCGGCTGAATATTCCCCGCCTCAACACGAAGCAAGATTTTGACAATCTGTATCTTACAGAAAGCATCGAACGACAGGAGCACCGCAGTCGCAATGTGTCGTGGAACCGCGAGAATATTGAAGGAGTGCTCTTTTACCAGCACATTATACAACCCAACAAGCTGTCTTTTTCCATCCGCAGCTCCATTTCCAAAATATGGGGCCACCGTCCCTCCTACTACTTCCTGAACAGCGACACAGTCAACAAATCCGTATCCGGAGGCAGTCCGTTTCTCACCGCCCATCAGATCGATTTCAACATCAAGAAAAAATACGGGACTTGGGAAACGGGCGTAAAATTCTCTTATCGGCAGAACAACATCTACCACGATTTTTACGACTGGGATAAGCAGCAATGGAATTATTCACCAACTTTCAGCAAAGACCTCGCCCACAGGGAGTTCACTCCCGCTGCCTACATGCAATTTTCCTCTCCCAAAGGCAAAAAACTGTTCGGGAAAATCGGTGTCCGCATCGAATATTCGCAAGTCAAACTTCGCAGCGAAAAAGAAAACATCTATCAGACCAAGCATCATCTTTTTATCGCACCCAGCCTGATGGGACAATATAAAATCAACAAACAACACAGCATATCCTTAGCATTTTCACGGCGTATCAGCCGACCAACTTATCCGCAGCTGAACCCGTACATGAGCATGCTCGACGCCACCACCTTCGAGCAAGGCAACCCCTATCTTCAGCCAGAGACTTCTGACAATGTGGCATTCAACTATCATCTCAATACCAAAATCGTTGATTTCTCCGCCAATCTGTATTTCAATTACACCCATAACTACATCACTGAAATCACCATTCTGAAGGACAGCTTGCTGCTATTGACTTACATCAACGGCCTGTCCGAATTAAGAACCGGCTTAGACCTCCAATTAACGCTTCATCCCGCAAAATGGGTTGATATTGACCTGAATACCAACACTTATTATGTCAATGCCAACGGAAAGTATGAGAAATTAGATTTAAGCAACAAAGGATGGGTCAACAGCAGCCTTGTCGAGCTCAATTTCAAGCCTGTCAAAGGGATGAATATCCAAGTGCAATACAGTTTTACCACTCCTGAGTACTACCCGCAATTCACGATACCATTCTCCCATGTGATGAACATCGGCATCAAGCAGAGCTTTCTCAAAGGAAGCCTCACCGTATCCGCCCTGCTGACCGATGTATTCAACACCAACAATTGGGCAGTCCTTTCTGACAACAATGTCTATATTCTGCGAAATGACAGTCACAACAAAAGCCGTATGTTATGGTTAGGCATACGCTATAATTTCAACTCTTACAAAGGTTCAAAGCCGATGAAGAGAACCGAAGAGGACCGCAGCAAAGTGCATATCGGCCAATAAAATTTCACGCTGTTTGTATAACGTACAATATTTTTGTGTAACTTTGCAAGCTAATTTTTTTGACAAACTACACAAATCAATATTAATCAAATAAAATTCACTATGGAAGTAGCAAAAATCACTTCAAGTCAACAAGCTATGGACATGGAAGCCAGATA
>JAEEGJ010030548.1_pt1 | contig 10523 bp, 9 predicted proteins | sample 8958761 | NCBI WGS metagenome assembly JAEEGJ01 (sample SAMN16246546, study PRJNA631951) | gut metagenome | biome: gut microbiome; feature: rumen; material: RS-attached | host: Bos | place: Iran: Karaj | collected 2018-10
CCTTGTGGGAATACGCATTATAGAGCTTGGCGATAGCCTGTTGGTCACCAGCCAGAGCTGCCCCGATGACACGCTCCATGTCCATCCAATAAAGTTGTCCTTTATTGTTATGATGCCATATTGGATGAAAAGACTGCATGACGATGGCGATTTTTTACAATACTTCAAGGAATAGCCGTTAGCAGGCTTGCGATGTCGTTGAGTTTTAGGCATTGGCTGCGGCTGATGGTGAGTTGCTCGTTGTGGTGTTCCCATGGAGCGAGGATGAGTAGTTGGCCGCGGGCACAGGCTTCCATTCGCTTGCCACCGGGCTTTGCCAGGTCGGTGAAACCGTTTTCCTGCAGATAGATGAGCGGGAGTCCCTCGTTGAATGCGGCACGCATGACTGCTTTCTCGCCAGGTGAGATGGCGGGTGACACTAGCACGGCGCCTTGTCGGGCAGCTGTCAGGAAGTGTGCGACCTGCTCTTGGATTTCGGCTTCACTCAGGCGGCGTGAGCATTGCACCTGCAGGCGCACAGGACGGTCGAGCAGGAAGCGGTTGCCGATGGCCGAGAAGTTCATTCCGGCAGCCTCAACGTTGCGCTGGACACGGAACAGGTCGGGATGCTCGCGTTTCATCAACAGGCGGCGGGGATTGTCGTTGAGGTAATGAATCCAGGTTTCCAGTTGGCCTTCACGCAGCAGTAGTTTGTCGTTGTAGCCGCGGGCAAAGAGCATGCCGTGTGAGCGGTCTTCGTTGCGTCGGTCCTGCTTGGGTCGTGTTTGTTGCGTTGACAACGCAACAGACGGGACGGGCGGGGTGATGCCGAGAACCAGCTCGCGGTAGTGGCGATTGCAACTTTGCTTGAAGCCGCGCAGGAGCATGCCCAGGGGCTTCTCCATCTGTTCTTGGACAAACAGGATGCCGTGCAGGTGGTCGGGCATCATCTGCAGGGTGAGGACTTTGACCTCGGGATGGTGCCGTGAGGCAGCCCACCACTCGTCGCTCACGCGCTGGCCTAGTGGTGACAGCTCGATGCGCGGCGCATCGTCGCTGCCAGCCGGCGCATCGCTCCTGCCCACCACTTGCCCCAATAGCTGGCGCCGCCCTTCGGTCACCATCGTGATCATGTAAATCTGCCGGCTTGTGTAATCATGACCCACACAACGGCGCAGCATGGAGGGCTTCTTCTCTCCTGCAAAGGGCTTTTGGGCTTCGTAGGTCTCTTTTTTCATCGTCTTGCGTTGTCTTGCGTTGTTTCTTGTATTGAATGTTGCGTTGACAACGCAACAGACGTAACTGGGATGCAAAGTTACTCATTATTACTTAAAAAGGGAGCACACTCACGCTCTCCGAGGCCTTCTGGATCGCCACCAAGTCGATTGCTGACCTAAACGAGGTTATTGTTCGTTTAGGAGGAGGTCGATGATGGCTGTAACGTCGGCGATGTTGAAGATGGTGTCGCTGTTGATGTCGCCACAGGTGGTGCAGATGTCGGGCTCAAGACCCAGCAGGTGGTCAATCAATAAGGTGAGGTCGGTGACGGAGATCTCGCCGTCGTGGTTGACGTCGCCGGGGGTGTGCTGGTCGCCGCCGTATTCCCGCAGGATGTACTCGATGCCGGCCAGGGCATCAATCTTGCCGTTGCCGAAGTGTGTGGCATGTGGGGCGTCGGTGACCCAGGTGTCCCTGATGGCTGTTTCCTTCATGATAGTCTTGACTTCGCCCGGGGTGAGCTGCTTGCCGCACTCGGTAGCCGCTTGCATCCACAGGGCAACGATGCCGGCGGCCATGGGGGTGGCCATCGAGGTGCCCGACATCAGTCCGTAGGGGCTGGTGGGGTTGTTCACGATGACGTCGCTCATGTCGCTGTGGGTGACGAAATGGTTGAAGGCCGAGATGATGTCCTCGCCTGGAGCTGCAATCCAGGGGTGAATGTCGCCCAGAGGGCCAGTGCCCTCGACGGCATAGCAAGAGAAATTGGAGATATCGCCCACCTGGTTGCTGCCCTCGCGGGTGCGCGTCACATAGGCGCCGACCGAGATGACCTGCGGGTAGCAGGCATTGGGCATGACGCTCATGTCGTCGGTGCCGGTGGTCCAGTTGTGGCCCTCGGTGCTCAGGTGGCTGTCGAAGTAGGTATAGGTGCCGCAAGACCACATGTCGATGACATCGGAGCTGCCGCCGATGGGGTAGACCTCGATGGCGAGCGTGTAGGTGTCGCTGGAGAGGCCGTTGGGGACGTAGACAATGACTTGTTTCTTGTCGTTGGCCGTCTTGTAGTCAAAATAGACGGTGACGGTGGCTGCCTCGGGGACCATCGCGCCGCTGCGGTAACCCGTGAAATAGTCGCCCAGCGTGACCGATGTGTTGCCGCTCTGGGTGGAGAAGGTGTAGGAATTGACGGCTTCGCCGGTCGTGGCATCGAGCACGTAGAGGATGGCACCGATTCCTGTCGCGTCGTCGGCGTGTGTAAAGGCTTCGGCGATGAACTCTCCCCTGTAGTATTGCCAGCCGTTGTCAAGGGCGAGCTGGGTGGAGCAGATGACGGTGCCCAACGGGGCGTCGATGCTGGAACTGCCACTCACATACACGCCACCGGGTTTGTCGCCACTGTGGCCGGCGTTGTTGCCCGTGGCGAACAGGCAGATGCGGTTAGGGTGGTCCTCGCCAAAGAGTTGAGCCACGATTTCGCCCTGCTCGCCACCGCCATCGCGGTTATAGACATAGTCGCCGTAGCTGTTGCTCACGACAACCGGTTTGCCGACGCTGTCGGCGTAGTTGCAGATTCTCTTGAACGAATTGGCGATGCGGGTTGCCGTCATGCCGTTGAGGCCGCACAGGTAGAGCTCGGTGCCCGGTGCCATGCCGCCATAGGTGGCACTGTCGTGGTCAAGGGTGACCGTGACGTCGTTGCCATCGACGATGATACTCGCCCCGCCGGCGATGGCGCTGGTGTGAGAACCGTGGTCGGTGTTCCTCACGCCGTCGTCGGGCAAGTCGCCCACGCCGTAATAGTAGATTGACTTGCCGTTATAGACATAGGCGCGCTTGATGCGCGTATTGCCGTCCTTGTCCCTGAAAGCCATGTGGTTGAAGTCAATGCCGCGGTCGATCACGCCGAGAATCACGCCCGAGCCGTCATAGCCGTTGGGCAGGTTCACCGCCTGGGCAGCCGACGTGAAGCCGATGACATCGTCGACGCGGGTGGCATGGCGTGCCAGGTCGGTGGCCTCCTGCATGACGTTGGCCACGTCAATCCTTTTCACGCCGGGGATGGCCGCAATGCGGTGAATGCCGTCAACCGGGATCAAGGCCGTCAACAGGCCGTTCTCGAAGGTCTCCTCGATAAGGACGCCCATTTGCTCTAATGTGCTGATGACATCGTCGCCCGTGATGCGGACAAAGGCAGAGATGTATTGCTTGCCATCGATGGTCTCGGGGCTGGCATAACGGCGTTCAACAGGCTGTAACAGCCTAACCCTGCCCGGCATGTTGAACGCGTGGGCACGGGTCTCGTCGAAACTGATGTTGCCTTGCATTTCGTCAAGGAACATCTGTGTGGTGATGGACAGTTTTTCGATAACAGGCGTGGTGTTGCCAGGCATAGCGGCAACCATCATCCCACATGCCGTCAAGAGCAGTGAGACAAACAACAAACGACGTGATAGATGATTCATAGGGCTATTGTTATTTAGAGAGATTGATGCTTAATGATGATTTGTCATGAGGAATGGCGGCAGAAATCCCCATTCCAGCTGCAAAAATAATGAATTTTTGTTAAATTGGGGGCTTGTGGTGGCATTTTGGGCAAAATAATTGCTAAATGACGTTCCCAAACTCGCAAAGTATCACTACATTTGCAGGTCTTTTTGCACAAAATGCAGATGATGGCTACGTTATTATTGACATTGGCGATTGTGGGTCTGGCAGTGCTGCTGCTGGGCGTGAAGATTTTCTTTGTGAAAGGGGGCCGTTTCCCCAACACCCACATCCATGACAATCCCGAGATGCGTAAGCGAGGCATCAAGTGTGCACGTGACAAGGAATTTTACAACTAAAAACTATAAGAAAAAGTCAAAAAACAACGTTTGAAATGAACTTCATCAAGAACTACACCAAGCTTGCTCTGTTTGCCGCTGTCGTGCTGATGGCCGCTACCTCTTGTAACGAGAAACAAACCGCCGAGGCTCCCAAGGCCAACGGTGGCGCTGCCCTTGAAAACCTCAAGATCCGTTACATCGACGAGGATTCCATCATGGCCAACTACAACCTGGCTAAGGACATCAACGAGGCCATGTTGCGCAGGCAGAACCAGTTCGATGCCGCCCAGAAGCAGCGCGGCAACGAGATCAGCAAGTTTGGCAATGCCATGCAGCAAAAGTACCAGAATAACCAATACCTCACCGAGGAGGCCTTCAACGCCGACCAGGCCAAGTTGCAGAAGATGCAAGCCGATGCCGAGAACTATCTGGCCAGCCTGCAGCAGAGCATCGAGAACGAGCTCAACCAGAGCCAGATCCAGTTGCTCGACTCTATCGACAACTTCATGAAGGACTATGCCAAGAAGAAAGGCTTTGACATGGTATTGCGCAAGAGCGCCACGCTCTTTATCGACGAGAAGTATGACGTGACCAAGGAGGTCATCGATGGCCTGAACAAGCGTTACAACAAGGTGGGCGGCAAGGTAGCTCCCGCTCCTGCTCCTGCCAAGGCAGCTCCCGCCAAGAATGCTGCTCCCACCGTGAGCACCGAGAAACCTGCCACTCCCGGTAAGGTGGACTTGAAGAAAAAGGAGTAAGTTTAGATTAACTATTCCGTATTAAAGGTTGGAACTGTCTGCTGGGTTTTATATTTTTTCTTTTTTCATAAGTATTTGCAGGCAGTTCCTTTTTTTGTGTCTAACTCATTATTAAAACCATATCAACATGAAGAAATTACTTTCCATCCTGGCTCTTGCCCTCATGCTGGGTGCATGCCAGAACACTACCAAGAACACCGCCAACAGTGACGACGCTACGGCCAACGCCGAAAAGAAGACCACCCTCGTAGCCTATTTCTCGGCCAGCGAAGTGCGTGCCACCGAGCGTGTTGCCAAGACCCTTGCCGAGGCAACTGATGCCGACCTGTTTGAAATCGTTCCCGCAATGGCCTATACCACCGAGGACCTTGACTGGAAAGATGAGCAGAGCCGTTCGACCATCGAGATGAAAGACTCCACCGCGCGTCCCGAAGTCGTCAGCAAGGTCGAGAATATGGATCAGTATGACACTATCTATGTGGGCTTCCCCATCTGGTGGTATACCGCACCGCGCATCATCAACACCTTTTTGGAGCAGTATGACTTGACCGGCAAGACCATCATCCCGTTTGCCACCAGTGGCGGCAGCGACATGGGCAAGAGCGGCGAGGACCTGAAGAAGGCCAGCGCCCCCAATGCCAACTGGATCCTTCCCGGCAAGGTGCTCAACGGCAATCCTCCCGTCGACAGCCTCAAGGTGTGGGTCGAGACCCTGAAATAAACAAGCATCTTCTAATACAGTTAAGCGGGCGGCCCGGTGTGGGTCGCCCGTTATAATTGTGGTAGATGAGCATCATGGCAAGATAGATGCTTGCATTCGCACTCATTGAGGTGATATTTCAAAAGGACGTCCTAAGATGATACCAATAATACAATTGATATCTGAAATGTTGATTTCACCATCTTGGTTAATATCAGTATCAATATCTACTGTAGCCAGTTCTGGGTTTTGAATCAATTCCACGAGATCATTAACATCGGCGATATTGACTTCTCCATCCAAATTCACGTCCCCAACAACTGCAGTTGGCACATTCAGGTTAAACTCCTTGATATGGACAAACCGTCCCCATACGGGGGCATTACGATACAGATGGGCCGATCCAATGGGAACATAGAGTATACAATTATCATAATCAACTCGTTGCAGCACGGCTTCATCGATACTGATTGGATCAGGTCTGCGGTTATAGAGTCGAGTCAGGTTCTTGCAGGAGCCCAGTGGCCAGTTTGTGCTTTTTTTGATGGCACCAATGCTTGCGCCTAGGGTAATAGTCTTTAGGGCATTGCACTCATTGAGCGCACCATAATCAATAAATTCTACACCATCACCTATGAAGATTTCCTCTAATGCCGTACAATAATCGAAGGTGAATGCCCACAATGCGGTGACCGAATGAGGTATAACTACACGGGTAAGATTTTTACAGTTTCTAAAGGCACCACCTCCAATGCTGGTGATAGTGTTAGGAATCTCCAATTCCTTAAAATTGCAACTTGTGAACGCATAACCCCCAATTCTAGTGACTGATGGTGGGAAATAGATATCTTCGAATGCACAACCATCAAATAGAGCATAACTAATGCTTGTTAGAGATTCCGACAATTTAACGTAGCGTAATCTTCTGCAACCGGCAAAAGCACTTTCTTCAATAGTCGTGATAGAATCGCACATATAGACATCCTCGAGTTTATCGCACATAGCAAAGGCGTTATCACCTATAAACTCGAGCGATTCGGGAAGTACCAAGTGTTGAAGTCCAGTCCACCTAAAGGCGCTACTCTCAATGCGTCGCACGTTGGGACCAAATACGATTTCTTTCAATTTCCCGCAATCTTCAAACGAACTTGCTCCAACCGAGAACAATGCATTGCCCAATGTAACACGCTCCAGATTGCCGCATTTTCCAAATGCGGAACCGCCGATCCATGACACGCTGTCAGGCAATACAACTTCGGTCAACCCACTGCAATACCAAAAGGCTTGTCTTTGAATGCTCTTAAGAGAAGAAGACCAGTTTATCTCTTGAATTCCACTCAAAGAGAAGGCCAGTTCTCCAATGGTTGTGACACTAGAAGGCAATGTAATCCTTTTCAGATTGATGCAATTCGTGAATAGGCTTGGCGATATTTCTGTGAGACCCTCAGACAAAGTTATTTGTGTCAATTCCCAACAATTAGAAAAAGCAGAGAAACCCAAATTGACCACCGAATTTGGTATTACAATCTCACGAATAGCAGTCTGAATAAATGCACCAGCTTCAATGTCAGTTACTGTATTAGGTATGTTGATTGATTCAAGGTGGGTACAAACGGCAAAGGCGTTTTGTCCTATCTTTATCAAGCCTTCAGGCAGAATCACTTGCTTTAGGGTTGAGCACATGGAGAATGCAAGATTTCCTATTGTGGTTACCGCATAATCTTTTCCCTCATAATTAACACTCGAGGGAACAATAATCGAGGTGACATCAGTATAATTAACATTGTAATTATTGCCTGGATAATCTGTATAGGTTACTGAGACAGATGCACTATCGTCATTCAAAATATAAGCAATGCCATCTACCATGAAGTCGTAGGCACTAATAGGCTGCGAGACAAAACAAGTCAAGGCAATCATCAGCAATCTTGTTGCTGCGAATCGTAGTGAAGAGTTTACCATATTCATAGTTGCTTGGAGTTAATAGGTGTCGTATGCCGCCCCATTGGCAAACAACGGTATGTTTTAAATGAAAGTGCGTGGGGACATTTGTTTATCTCCCATCAGGCATCGGCAAACGCCTTTTCAGCAATAAACACATCACCCACGCTTGCTGCTATTGAATCTCCCAACAGATAGGAGGATACATAGCAAACAAGGCGTAATAATTGTTTATCCAGCTGAATGAAATTTTGCCGATTTCGATGAGACGGATAGAACAAACACGCTCTTCTATTTATGTCATCATTGCATGGTGACCACCGCAGTGGCCGCAATGAATTGTCGCAAAGTTAGGCTAAATTATCTGTTTCTGCAAGTTTTTATGCCACATTTGTATAAATCTCTGATTGTTTTTTCAAGGTTTTTTTGTGATTTCGGCAAATGTAACTAATTTTGTAGCATGACTAAGCAAGAATGTGTACAGCGATTGTCAGCGCCTTGCTTCTGGGATACCGACAGGGAGGCGTTTGATTTGGACCAGTATCCAGCGTTCATTGTTTCGCGCGTGTTCGAGATTGGGACGCTTAACGACTGGCGCACACTTGTGTCCTATTATGGTCTTGACCGCATTGTGGAAGTGTGCAAGCAGATGCGACACATCGACGAGGTAAGTCTTGCCTTCATAACCACTATATCAAACACCAATCCCGCCGATTACCGATGCTTCGTTACGAAACAATAGAACCTGCGACACTTGAGTTGTTGAGAGGCCTGATGAAAGAGCCGTTATTGGCTGATACCCGTTTAGTGGGAGGTACAGCACTGGCACTGCAACTTGGACATCGCAGCTCTATTGATTTGGACTTGTTTGGGCATATTTCTTGTGACGACATCGAGTTGAGGAAAATTTTAGCCTCTCATGGGGAATTACAGGTTATCAATACTTCGACAAACGTAAAACTGTTTACCATCAATGGGGTGAAAGTTGATATTGTGAACTACGATAGCCCATGGATTGACGAGATGATCATGGAAGATGGATTGAGGCTTGCCTCGGTTCAGGAAATTGCTGCTATGAAGGTTCGTGCAATTGTTGGTCGAGGAACGCGAAAGGATTTTGTTGACCTATATTACCTACTTCAGCAGTTCTCGATGTCAGAGATGTTGAGCTTATTCCGTAAGAAATATCCTGATGTCAATGACTTTATCGCAATCCGCAGTTTGACCTATTTTGATGATGCTGAGCAGGCCCCTATGCCACTCATGCATTCATCTGACTCATGGGATGCGATGAAGGCATACATTAAGAAATCAGTGATGGAAATTCTTTAGATGACTTGAGGTTTTCTGAGAATAAAGCGGGCGGCCCGATTGGGTCGCCCGCGGTGTTTTGTCGGGTAGTGTGGGGATTACCCGAAGTTGTCGTAGTGGATGGATGAGGGATCGACGCCGAGGGAGTCGAGCACCTCGTTGACCGTCTGGCTCATCATGCCGGGACCGCACATGTAGTACTCGCAGTCCTCGGGTGCCTCGTGGTTGGCCAGATAGGTGTCGCGCATCACGGGAGCAACAAAGCCTGCGGTGTATTTCACGCCAGCCTCGTCGGCAACGGGGTCGGGACGGTCCAACGCCAGGTGGAAGTGGAAGTTGGGGAAGTCCTTCTCCAGCTGCAGGAAGTCCTCCAGATAGAAGACCTCGCTCAGCGAGCGTGCACCGTAGAAGTAGTGCATCTCGCGGTCACGGCAGTTGAGCGTGCGCGTCATGTGCAGAATCTGTGCACGCAGGGGAGCCATACCGGCACCACCGCCCACCCAGATCATCTCCTTCTTGCTGTCGAAGATGGGGTGGAAGTCGCCATAAGGGCCGCTCATGATGACCTTGTCACCGGGCTTGAGCGTGAAGATGTAGCTCGAGGCGATACCCGGCATCACGTCCATGAAACCTGTGGCAGGTTTGGGTTTGAACGGCGGGGTGGCAATGCGCACGGTGAGCATGAAGCGGTCACCCTCGGCGGGATAGTTCGCCATCGAGTAGGCACGCACGGTGGCCTCGTCGTTGCGGCACTTGAGGCTGAACAGACCGAATTTCTCCCAAGTGGGCAGGTACTCGCCCAGCGACTCCTTGTCGATGTCCTTGTCGTAGTCCATCTCGTACTCGGGGATGCGGATTTGCGCATACGAGCCGGGGATGAAGTCCATGTGCTCGCCCGGTGGCAGGGCCACGATAAACTCCTTGATGAACGACGACACGAGGCTGTTGCTCACCACGGTGCACTCATATTCCTTGACGCTGAGCACGCTGGCGGGCAGCGAAATCTCCATGTTGTCCTTCACCTTCACTTGGCAGCCCAGGCGCCAGTGGTCCTGCTGCTCCTTGCGCGAGAAGTGCACCGTCTCGGTGGGCAGGATTTCGCCGCCACCGCTCACCACTTGCACCTTGCACTGTCCGCAACTGCCCTTGCCGCCGCACGCGCTCGAGAGCATCACGCCCTGGCTTTGCAGCGTACTCAGCAGGCTTGAGCCGGTTTCCACCTCAAGTTGCTTGGTGCCGTCGTTGATGTTGATGCTTACCTTGCCGCTCGGCACCAGATAATGGCGTGCCACAAGCAGCGTAATCACCAGCAACAATGTGATTATGAGGAAGATCATGGCACTCGCCATGACGGTTGTTGTAATATCAATCAGTATCATAGTCTTATCCCAATTTAATGCCCATAAAACTCATGAAGGCGATGCCCATGAGGCCGGTGATGATGAATGTGATGCCCACGCCGCGCAAGGGGGCGGGGATGTTGCTGTAGGCAATCTTCTCGCGGATAGCCGCCAGGCCCACGATGGCCAGCAGCCAGCCGATGCCCGAGCCGGCACCGTAGACGGTGGCCGTCCATGCGCTGTCGAACGACTTTTGCTGCATAAACAGCGCGCCGCCAAGGATGGCGCAGTTCACTGCAATCAGCGGCAGGAAGATGCCCAGCGAAGCGTAGAGCGACGGCGAGAACTTCTCCACGGCCATCTCAACCAGTTGAGTGCCGCTCGCAATCACAGCGATAAACATGATTAGGCCCAAGAAACTCAGGTCGACGTCGGCAAGTGCCGGACT
>JAEEGJ010030557.1_pt1 | contig 10521 bp, 11 predicted proteins | sample 8958761 | NCBI WGS metagenome assembly JAEEGJ01 (sample SAMN16246546, study PRJNA631951) | gut metagenome | biome: gut microbiome; feature: rumen; material: RS-attached | host: Bos | place: Iran: Karaj | collected 2018-10
ACCGCGAATCCTGCTTCCTGCCGTTCGTGTTCATATCGGTCCCCCTCATATTCATGAGCGGCATATCCTGGCCTACCTCCAACATGCCCGCATTCTGGAAGGCGTTTGCCCAGATATTCCCCTCAACCCACGCCGTGAACGGATTCGCCCGCATAAACACCGCCGGCGCCCTGCTGCAGGATGTGCGTTATGAATCAATCGCGTTGTGGATCCAGACCGCCGTCTATTTCATGACATCCCTGTTTATCTACGAGCGCCTGTACCGCTCCGACAAGATGCCGGGAGCCGATTTCGCCAACGCCATGCGCGCCCGCATGTACAAGGAACTGCGCGAAGCAGAGATTGACCTCAAGGTCATCCGCCGCAAAATCAAATCGAAATTCTGATTTCCAGCCATACCTGTCACCACAACCCCTGTAGGGCCGATTCCCAGCAAGTATGGCAACCAAAAAGCCCCAAATGGCTGTTTTCACGGCCATACTTGCAGAAAACACGGTTTTAAACCCACTTTTACGCAGGTATGGCCATTTTTATTACCCCAGTACCAGGGAGAATCTTAATCCCAAAGCGTAAGAAAGTTGGAGGAACGTGGATAATTGCATATCGGTCTTACCCTTTTCCAAAGACGATATGTACTCGCGTTTCTTTCCGATCATATCCGCAAGTTCCTGCTGGGTTATCTTTTGGCGTTTACGCTCGTCTTTGAGCAACTCTGCGTAATACCATGCCTTGGCTTTGGCTTCAAACTCCAGTCTTGAAGCAGAACCCTCTTCTCCATATTTTTTGTTGAATAAGTCATCGGCATTATTCAACCCTTTCATTTTCTCAATATCTATTTTACTCATATTCTAGTCCTCCATAAATTGCTCCAAAATTGACTCTGCTTTTTCTATCTCACTCTTATATTGATTTGAACTCTTCTTTAAGAAGGAATTCAAGAACAACACATTTTTCGATTCCATGAAGCTTTGTGAATCCACTGTGAAGATGATGGTTCTGTATGCATCGGACCCCATAGATATTCGAGCTTCATAAAAGTTTCTCATAAGTATCGTTTATGGTGCAAATGTAATAAATAAATTAATTATAGTGCGAGTTATGTAATAAATTCCTTACATATAATATCTAAGGTCGAATATTTCGACTTTAGATATTAGAAAAAGGGTGCCAAACGGAAGGTTTAGCTCGACGAAGTCCGCTCGGCTCCGAAGGAGACGCTTGGCTTGTCCAAGAACCGTCCCCAATGGCACTAAAAAAGGGCTCCGGAATCGGGGCCCTTTCTGTTTTGTGTGAGTTTGTTTATCTGATGATGTACTTTTTATTGTTTAGGATGTAAATGCCCTTGGCATCAGGTGCGCTTTGCAGCCTGCGTCCATCTATAGAGTACCATACATCGGCCTCCTTAAAGAGATTATTAATCTTCTGGACCGAATCAGTCAAATCACCTACAAAAGTCACATTGGCTTCGGGGAACTTTGCCTGCCAGGCGGCCAGATCAGCTTCCTTTACATGGAATTTGGTGGTCTTTTGATTCATCAGGCTGAATGCCATCACCATATCTCCACCCCATGTTATATCTGCGGGAGCAGTGAAGCAATATACATCCGTCATTCCTTCGCAGAAGAAGAAACACTCTTCATCAATATCCTTTACGCCCGATGGGATGGTGATTTCTGTCAGGCCGCTTGCCATATGGAAAGCACGATTTTCAATGGTAGTGACACTGTTGGGAAGAACGAGCTTAAAGGCTCCTTCCTCACCCCAGAAAGCCTCTTCACCAATAGCGACAATACCATCCGGTATGGTGGTGGCGGCACCGCCTGCAACGAGCCTGTTCTTGCCCTTCTCAAAGATACCATTGCAGCCAAGGTCAGCATACTTAGGATTGGCTTCATCAATGGTAAGTGAGGCCACCGGAGACGAGCAGAAGAGAGCCTGTCCGATGCTGGTCACTCCAGCCGGAATGTTGAGCGATGTCAGTCCGGCAAACCAGAAAACTGTCTGCCCAAGTGTTGTCACACTGGCAGGAATGGTGAATGCCGTCAGTTTCTTACAGTCCTGGAAAGCAGCATTACCAATGGTTTTGACAGTCGGGGTGCCTGCAAAAGTGACTGTTTCCAATTTAGAACAATTAGCGAACGCGCTTGCTCCGATGCTCTCGACTGTGGCAGGAACGGTAAAGGCAGTCAGTTCAGAGCAAGAGCTGAATGCTCTTGCGCCAATGGTTGTAATTGAAGGTGTACCAGCAAAAGTTACTGTTTCCAATTTACTGCTTTGGAAAGCTCCACTGCCGATAGTAGTGACGCTCTCAGGGATGATGATACTGGTCATTTTTGCATAGCTAAGTGCCAGTTGGCCTATTCCTGTTATGTAGCCGGAATAGACCACCGTACCATTAGCGCCATCGAATTCATGCGACTTTACGCTAATTGCTCCCTCGAATTCGTCAAGGTTATCATCAAACTTAGCTACCTTCTCTGTAGCGGTGTATGTGAACGTAGTGGTCGGTGCAGCCTTAATAATGTCTGCATAGGTGCTCCAACCATCGGCAGCCTTGTAGGCATCGGCACAGCCTTCGGGTACATAGATAACTGTCAGTTTCTCACACTCGCCAAACGGCAGTTCGTCAATATACAATTCAGGAGGTGTGGTGGGCAGCATAGTCACTACAACCAGGTCCTGATTATACAAGAACGAACTGGCTCCGATGTAAGTCACCGTGCTCGGAATGGTAAGGGCTGTAAGCTTGGAGCCAAAGAATGCATACATGTCGATTGAATCCAATCCTTCTGGCAGAGCAATGCTGGTAAAAGCACACTCTTCAAGAGCGCTGTTAGAGATAGATTTAAGTGTATTAGGCAACGTAACAGAAGCACAGTTTATCTGCATACCGCAAATCATGCCGTCAAGATGGGTGATGCCTCTGCCGATGGCGAAAGCCTTGATGCCACCCCAGAATCCGGGATGTTCCTCATCCATATACATCGTTGGATTAATGGCAGGCTCGTTGTTCCATGGGGAAACATTCAATATTCCGGTACCGGTGACGGTCAACTTTCTCTCTCTTACATCAAAAGACCAGTTACCGCTACCTTTTGAAGCATCATATACTTCAATATACTTTCCTAATTCACTATCCCAGTAGCCGGCATTGCGATCATAATACGTCCAAGTACCGAAGAAAGAATCCTTGAATTTGTCTGAAGCATAGCCTCCCCATCCATCATAATTCACACCGTAAGGATAATAGAATGCTTCAATATCAAGAAGTGTTTCGCCGTCATAATCAGTGAAAACCGCATCGCCAAGGGTTGGTCTTTTATTGCAGAAAAGCCCCACCTTTTTCAGACCGGTGCATCCCTGGAAAGCGGCATCGCCAATTTCGGTTAAACCTTCGCCAAAGGTTACCGTTTCCAACTTGGTATTTGACATGAAGGCTCCGCTTCCAATTTTCGTTACAGTGTTAGGGATAAAAATCGAAAACGTTTCGTCCGATTCATTATCAAAAGCATCGTCAAAGGCGCCCTCTCCAATTTCTTCAACACCTTCATAGATGCCAACACCTTCCAATTTGCAACCGTTGAAAGCATAATCTCCGATTTTCTTTAGGCTCCCCGGTATTGATACACTCTTGGTCTGGCAACCGGAGAATGCGCCTTCACCGAGTGTCGTCAGCGTATTGGGCAACGTAACATATTTTACTTTGCAGCCACTGAAAGCATAATTGCCTATGCTGGTGAATCCCGTTGAAGGGTACTGAACACTGTTTAGTTTTTCACATCCGGCAAAGGCATTGTTGCCGACCGATGTGATGCCGCTCTCTATCACAAGACTTGTAATATCAGCCGCATAAGATTTCCAAGGAGCCTCACCATAAGTGTAATCGGCCATTTCGCCTATACCGCTGATGGTAATAGTAGTCCCTTCGTATGACCAGGTGGCATTTTCACCGCATGATCCGCTGGTCTGGGCATAAATATTTTCACACAATGCAGCACAGAATAGTGCAAATGCCAATTTGAGTAGTCCTTTTTTCATAAGCATCTTGTATTAGTGATTCAAGTTCATTTCTGCAAATATAGAAAAGGTTACGAATAGAATACATAGTTTGTCAATTTTTTGTTTATTTTATAAACTTAAGTATATTTGCAGTAGTAAAAAAAGGACTAACCTAATTCTATCTATTATGAAATCCAAGTTTTTTATTCCGTTGCTGTTTGTTGCAGCCGGACTGTTTGTTTCATGTAATGATGAAAATGATGATGAAACAAATGACGCTATCGTTGAAGGAATAATCCAAAAGGCTCAGAACCTGAAAGAGAACACCTATGTAATACAAGCCATAGGTGCCGAAGAAAAAACCTTCCCTCTTTCTCAGGAAGAATCCCAATGGTACATAGGCCGAAGCTACACCGACCGCACCCAACAGGCCATCAAGGTTAACCTGATGGATGAGGATACAGTACTGAGCACCATGGGTTGGGGCATGTTTGAGCTGCCGTTGGAAACTGCAAACCAGCTCACCACCATCGATCAGGCGTTTTATAATAAGTATGCATGGTCATACGGAAAGTTCGGAACATACAGGACCGGAAAAGATGTGACCGTTCATATGGGAAGGGGCGGTAATGTGAAACTGGACGGCAGCAGCCGTATCTGGCTGAAGGAAAAAGCCGGAACCAAGGGCTATTCGGGCCAGTATCAGTTCCTGTTCGCATTCGTCTTTGAAGCCACGACATGGGACAGCCAGACAAAGACCGAAATTCCCGACGGCGAATACATCATGTACGGCAATGCCATTGTTGAAGAGTATTTCCCGCAACTTAACTATTTCAGTATAATACCTCCGACCGATTGGGTTAAGGTAGGCAACTCCTTAAAACTTGATGCCGATTGGTCCGATGGTGCCGATTTTGACTGGAGTAAAGTTAAGCTTATCGGCCAAACCCTGGGCTACAGCAGCAGCGACGATGTTGATGAAGGTTATTTCAGCTGGGATGCCCAAACGCAGACACTCACCTCCGTAAAATCGGCCAACAACAGTGATGTCTATCTGAAATTCGCCTACGAAGGCACAGACCTGAAAACCTCCTGTCAGATTGCCACAGGCGAAGGATGGGATTACACATCGTTCACTCTTTCTCCGGAATATCTTGTCATGGGAGACTGGGCATATCTGCCGGTTTCAGTTAACACTTATGCTCCCACAAATCTGGTTTGGCATAATGAATGCCTGGAAGTTGATCCCGAATCGGATCCTGACGAGAACTTCTATTATTACAACGGATATATGGGTAAGTACAGTCCCGAGCCCGGCAATTACAATATAAGGTTGCGCGTAAAAAGCAACCACGATGTAGGTTGCGTCATACCCATCAGAGTGGTCGAAGGAGACACCCCGTCTTCATTCCAGATTCTTCCGGAACAAGGCGGTACCGTAGGTTATAGCATGGGAATGGAACTCTCAGTCCGCACCACACCTGAAGACTGCTACTGGAACTGGGCCGATGTAGAACTCATGCCGGAATATGCCGATAACCTGACATTCATTGGAAACGGCGGAAGGGACAATCATCCCAAACTCCAGACCAAAAAGAGTTATGACCCTGCAGTTATGGGTGTTCAGGTTGGTTTCCGCCTCAAGTATGACCATCGTAAGACTTGTTACATATACGTAACTCTGGATTAATACATTATCTTTGCCCCTGTTATGGAAGAAAACTTTGATGCGCTTCAAGTGATTGCCAGTACCAGGGGCAAAGTTGATATGGACAAAGCCCCTACGGGAGAGAATATATTTCTCCTGTGGGGTTTGTTGACCTCAGTGTTTTTTCTGCTGCAGTTTGTCCTGTGGGAGTGCCTGCACCAGCCTTGGTGCATGTGGGTATGGCTTGCAGCCGTGCTGATCGGTTGGCCGTGGATGATTGTTCTTATACACCGTGACCATGACCGCACCCATCGCCGCACCCATGAGTCAAAAATAATCCTGAACCTTTGGATCTTTATAGGAGCATCATGCGCAGTTGGCGGACTCGCTCTGGGTTTTGCCGATCTTTTTGAGAGTCTGGCTATGCCTCTTATAGGACTTCTGATCGGAATAGGTGCTTTTGTTTCGGGCCAGGTCATACGTTTCCGTCCCAAAACAATCGGAGGAATAATAGGCGCTACAATAGGACTGTTGTCATTTACTCTTCAGGGTGACCTTTGGACCTGGCATATGCTTACGCTCTCGCTGGCATCGGTTGCAGCTTTGGTAATACCTGGATTCTTATATAAGAAAAGTATCAGAAATGGAGTTTAAAGACCTTGACCCGTTACTCCACAACGAGCTTCGCCTGAAAGTGATGGCGGCACTTGACTCGCTGGATGATGCTGACTTTGTGTACCTTAAGGAACTCACCAAAGCCACATCCGGCAATCTTAGTGTCCAACTGTCAAATCTGGAAGAAGCCGGTTACATCAAGGTCTATCGTAGCGGCGGTGGTCGTAGCTCTCATACAATCTGCCGCATCACAGACAAAGGGTCTATGGCACTGCAACACTATCAGAGTGCCCTCCTTTCCTATTTTCAGCAAAAATAAGAGCAAATAAAGCCGATGACGATGCCAATGCCAACGTTGATTAGTTTGGCTTTGAGGAAGGCGCCGCGGCTTTGAGCAAGCAGGGGTAGTGAGGCGTGGCCGTCCTGGCTTATGCAACTGGCCAGAAGGACAGGAAGGGGAACTACTCCGGCGGCGTATAATGATACGAATACCAGATGCGGACCGGACTCGGGGATGATACCAATGGCCGCGGCCAGCAGGATCATCAGGATGGTGTTGTCACTGATCCACGTAGTGATATCAAAATATGACATCAGCACGCCTATAATCAGGATTGTGCCGAATGTCCAAAGGAAAATGCTTGGCAGATGGTGGCATACTATGTGCTCCCACAGGTGCTCCTCGACAAAATGGTCACCCGCAAACAGCAGCATGCCCAGTACGGCAAGGCTCAACGCTGCGAACAGCCAGTACATCCACTCCTCGGAGAGCAGGTTGAAACCACCCGATGCGGCATCGGACTCATCGGCCTCAAGCCAGCCGGCCAGAAGGGCACCTATGAATACGAGTACCCCTAAGAACATTACTATGCGCTGCCAGCCGTAGTGGCGCTCGTGATGGTGCTCATGACGGGGCTCGCGGTCCTCGGCATGCACGTTCATGGAGTGGCAGCCGTCATCTTTGCTACGGAACAGGTCCACCAGCAGGCCTACGGCAACTGCCAGCACAAAGAGTATCAGGAATATCCAGGCTGACTTGCCGGGGAACATGGCCAGCATCACGAACGCCTCGTCGCCCGATGAAGCAATCATCATGGCAATCAGGGCTCCAAAACTTATCAGGCCGTGGGTATAGAGAGATACTGACGCGAATCCGCCCATGCATCCGGGTATGGCACCCAGAGCCGCCGACAGCAGCACCTGGCCCACACGGCGGTTGCGCAAGCTGCCGAACATACGCCCGTGGGAGCGCACGTTGAACACCTCTATGAGCATCATCATTATCACCACCAGCCCCGTTACCAGGACGGCAGTGCGCAGCGATTCGGTCAGTATATCAATAATCATTTGAACAGATACTGTGCGAACTCATGCAGTGACTTGCGCCAAACCTGCCACTCATGGTCACCGGGATATGAGTTGAACTTTACGTCAACACCTGCGTCACGCATAGTCTTGACTATGTTGCGGGTGTACTCTATGCGCGGATCCTGCTCGCCGCAACTCAGGAAGAACACATCGAACGTCTTGTTGAAGGTCTTGGTATCGGACAGCATGCCCGGGCACTCGGCCTCCAGGTCAAAGTTTGCGGCGCCCGATATTCCGCCGAACATACCGGTTGAGAACACTCCTACATTTGCAAATACCTCAGGATCACGAAGGCCGATGTAGAATGACTGGCCGCCACCCATGGACAATCCGCACATGGCGCGGCTCTTGCGGTCCTTCTTAACGCGGTATGTCTTCTCTACAAACGGTATTACATTATCAATCAATTCGCTGCGGTATGTCTGCATGCCCTGCCAGCTGTAACCGCCGCCCATGCCGCCGCTGCGTGATGTTACATTACTGTTTGCGCTGACAATAATCATTGGTACTGCCTTGCCGGCAGCAATCAGGTTATCCATAATCATGGCGGTACGACCCTGCTCCATCCAGCCGCGATGATCCTCACCGCCGCCATGCTGGATATAGACTACCGGATACTCCTGCTTACCCTCATTGTAGCCGGCAGGGGTATAGACCATGAGCGGACGCCATGCTTCCTCAACCTTTGAGTAGTAGTAAACGGTGTTTACCTCTCCGTGAGGAACATCCTGAACTTCAAATACATCCATACCCTCCTCCTTAATCTCGATAGCGCTTGTCCATCGGCTGCAACCATAGAACGGCTGGCTGGCGGGATCGGACACCGAAACGTTGTCTATAAAGAGGTTGTAGTAGTGGAATCCGGGCACCTGAGGCTTGGTGGTAACGGTCCATGCGCCGTTATCGCCCTTGGTCATGTCATATTTTGTGCCGCCCAGGTCAATCTGCACGTTCTGTGCCTGCGGGGCCTGAACGCGGAACATCACGCTGTTATCGGCCAAAACACGGGGATAACCGTTGCGGTTTATGTTGGTAACCGGAGAGTATGAGCCCTCGGGGAACTGCTCCATACGGGGTCTCTGGGCTGAAGCATAACTGCACAAAACTGCCGTAAGCGCGGCGGCAATGATCTTTGTAGTCCTCATAATGATAATTGGTTATGTCTGTTTTTTAGTAGCACGTAGAGTATCACCGGGGCGCCGATGGCGGGGGTGATGGCGTTGAGCGGTATCAGGCCGCGGTTGCCCGGAATGGAACTCAAGACGTTGCACAGCAGCGCAACGACAGCGCCGGTCAGGATGGTTACCGGCATCAGGCTGCGGTGATTGCTTGACTGCAGCATCAGGCGCCCTATGTGCGGCACAGCCAGGCCGATGAACGACACCGGGCCGCAATACGCCGTAATGATAGCCACCAGAAGACTGGTTGACAGCAGCAGCCAGTTACGCGTACGTATTATGTTGATACCCAGGTTCTCGGCATACATATCGCCCAGCAGCAGCGCGTTGAGCGGCTTGATAAGTGACACCGCGATGGCCAGACCTATTGCCGTAACCATGCAATATACAGGAAGTTGCCCCATTGACACGCCGCCAAAGTTACCCATGCCCCACATTGTATAAGAGTGCACGCCCTCGGCCGTGGAGAAGAAATTGAGCAGTGATATCAAGGCCGATGCCAGATAACTCACCATGATACCCACAATGAGCAGCATCACCGGATTCTTGAGTTTGGTGGAGAGGTAAAGCACCAGAGCCGTAACCGCTATGGCACCTGCAAAAGCGCCCAATACCACTGATAGTGACCCTCCTATTGTAAGGTTTCCCATAGTGATGTTTCCGCCGAACAGCAGCATCACCAATGCCACTCCCAGACCGGCACCGCCGTTTATACCCAGTATGTCAGGACCTGCCAGAGGGTTGCGGAACGCAGTCTGCAGCATCAGACCCGATGCGGCCAGCGATGCACCGGCCAGCAGAGCCGTCACGGCAGCCGGTAATCGGGACTCCCTTATTATGAAATCCCAGCTCTCGCGGCTTGCTCCCGCACCGGTGAGCGATGCCATCACATCCTTGAAAGGGATATGGACAGTACCCCAGCACAGGTTCAGGAAAAACAGCAAAAGGGTAGCCGCCACCAGAGTAACCGAAATATACAATGCCCTATTTTTACCAGCCCGCATAATAATATTATATGGACACAAAATTAATCAAAGAACTCAGTTATTCTGGATTTAATGGCTAACTTTCGCTCCATTTTAAGCAAAGCCTAATCACAAATACTTACAAATAACTACAATTATGAAAAAGATCCTTTTCGCAGCAGCCGTAATGGCGCTCTTTACAGTCAATGCAAACGCACAGTTCGGATTCGGTGCTCCCCAGCAGCAGAACGGTGAGCCCAAGGCTCCTGAACTTGAATATGTAGTACGTCTTAACGTATCTCTGGGCCAGGCCTATTCATCGGGCGATAACGGCAAGGGCACACGTACAATCATACCTATCACAGGCGGTACATTCGAGGGCCCCAATATCAAGGGTGAGGTTCTGCCCGGCGGCGCCGACTACCAGCTTGCCGTTGACGGCCGCAATGAGGTCGAGGCTATCTACTGCATCCGTACCGATGACGGCGTAACCATCCATGTACGCAACAACGGTATCATAAAGATGGGCGGCCAGGGTGGCATGTATTTCCGCTGCGCTCCCAAGTTTGAGGCCCCCAAGGACAGCAAGTACGCATGGCTGAACGAGTGCCTGTTCCTGTGCCAGCCCGGATTCGGCGGTGCCGGTGGCGGCATCACTCTTGACGTCTGGAAAGTGAAGTAAAAACTGCAACATTAGGGACGGTTCCTAATGTTATAGTTTTTTAGAAAACAGAGGTCTAAGGGTCTA
>JAEEGJ010030561.1_pt1 | contig 10521 bp, 8 predicted proteins | sample 8958761 | NCBI WGS metagenome assembly JAEEGJ01 (sample SAMN16246546, study PRJNA631951) | gut metagenome | biome: gut microbiome; feature: rumen; material: RS-attached | host: Bos | place: Iran: Karaj | collected 2018-10
ATATTTATATTATTAAATTTTTCAAAAAACTGATAAAATCTATCACTATTTGATAGAACTTTTGTATATACTTTGGAGCAAGGAGTTTTTCTCGTTGGAAGAAGCGTTCAAGCAGATTTCTAATATTTATTTTTCTCTTCACTCGGTCATTACCCGAAAGTCAGAGGCTTCGGATTTTGATCTTAAAGAATCTTTTTACAGATGGGTCTCAGGCAGAAGTGAAAATGAAGATTATCGAGACATTGACTGGCTTGTTTCTCCTGTCTCTAAAACAGATTTTCCTGATAACATCAACTGGGCCGATATAATTGATTATTCCGAAGGCCTGCCTTGTAAAAAGCTGTCACTCAGCCAGACAGAAAATGATGAACGAAAAATTCTCCGCATGGATACCGCAGAGCTTCTCTTTGACCGCTTCCTTCACGAGGGACTTTCACCTGAAGAACGAGACTGGGTAGAACAAATCTGGAACCAGACCTTCTATAATTTCTCTCAGGTAGACTATGACAATTTCAATTACACGCTAGAAGGCTTTTCTGGAAAATATGATGGCAAAAAGTTCACGCTTCATGACCAACAGAAAAAAGGATTTGCCTTTCTCTGCAGCAAGGGGAACGGACTCCTAGCCTATGATGTAGGTGTCGGAAAAACTGCTACCGGAATTGCCGCTGTTATGTATCAGCTCCAGCATGGAAAATGCTGTCGGCCTCTAATCATAGTTCCAAAGGCAGTGTATTCAAAATGGGTGCACGACATACAGGAACTCTTCCCGGCTACCACTTTTAATAAACTTGAAAATCTGAACAAAGACATAATCGACGACCTTCGCATGAACTCAGTTTTCGCAGAAGAAAACAACAGCCTCCTTTTACCAGCCAACTCAGTTTCAATCTGTACTGCAGAAGCCATCGAGAAAATCTATTTTTCAGAAGACAGTAACCAGCTCCTCGAAGAAAGCTTTGAGCATATCATCTCGAAGAAAAAACAGAAGGAATATTTTCAACCATCTGCAGATCTCTCAAATGAGCAGTTTGTATTCTTCGAAGAACTGGGAATAGACCTCCTGCTCGTGGACGAAGCACATCGGTATAAGAATCTCATTAAAAAAGTAACCGGCTCCGGATATTCAGAATTTTCCCGACTTGGCTATGGCGATCCTTCCAGCCGAGCCGTCAAAATGTTTGCAATCACCGAATACATCCACCGTCACAATAATGAGAAAAATGTATTCCTCTTGTCTGCGACACCCTTCACAAATTCGCCGATGGAAATCTACACTACCCTGCTCTTCACCGGCGGTAACGAAATCCGCTCTCTTGGCTACAATGATATAAATGACTTCCTCAACGAATTTGCCGAAATTAAAATCGAATGGACCGTAAACAACAAGAACGAAGTTGTCCGCAAAACTGTAATGAAAAATTTCCGCTCCCTCGATGCCCTTCAAAAAATCATCCAGAACTACATAGATAAAGTCGATGCCGAAGACGCCCATATCAACCGCCCGGAAAAAGAAACTCATGTTGTCAAAATTGAAATGACAACCCTGCAAAAGAAAATCTATGATTCGCAAATTGTCCGCCTTTCAGAAGCTACCGGCCTGGATGTAATTTTCTCCGCGATGAATACCATGCGTATGTGCCTCATTTCGCCGACGCTGGTCAAAGACAAAAACATCAAAGTTCCTGATCTTTCTCAGTTTGTCCTGGCCTCTCCAAAAATGCTCCTGGTCTGCGACAGTGTCATCAACATCTATAAAGAAAGACCAGACTGCGGGCAAATCATCTACCTGCCCCGTGGCGTCAAAGAGTTCACCGCCGTAAAACAATACCTCATCAAAAATCACATACCCGAAGAAGCAATCGGAATGATGAACTCCGCAACTACCGAAACCCGCAAAGGGAAAATCACAAAGGCCTTTAATAACCCGGCTGACCCGTTGAAAATCCTGCTTGGCTCCGAAACCATCAGCGAAGGCGTCGACCTCAACGGTAATTCACTTGTCCTCTACAACTGCATGCTTGGCTGGAATCCTACAGAGCCCGTGCAGGTAGAAGGCCGTCTCTGGCGCCAGGGCAACCGGCAGAAAAAGGTGCACATCGTCTATCCGCTTATGTACAATTCCCTCGACTCCCTCATCTATCAAAAGCACGACGAAAAAGCCAGCCGCATCGATGCCATCTGGGATTACCGCGGAGACAAAATCAATGTCGAAGAAATCAATCCCGCCGAACTCAAGTTTGACCTGATTAAATCTCCCGAGATGAAAGCCGACATCGTCCTGGAACAAAGAGCCATTCCTCTCAAACGCGAGCTCAAAATTATCGAAGAAATGCGAACTCTCATCTCCCTCGCCGACGAACGAATTGCCGCAGTGAATCAGGAAGCTGCAGTCATCCAGTCACAGATAGACGCCCTGAACAAAGAGGTCGAAGAAATCAAAAAGAAAAACGAAGGAATGCCCGAAGCCTTCCTGCATCTGAGCGATCTCGTCATCTCCGCAAATCAGGAAGAAGTAAAACCCTTAGAGCAGGCCCTGTCCGCAAAGAAAAGATCAATCGCGCTCATCCAGTCCAACATCAAAAAGAAGCTCGGAGCCGATTACACAGATACGAAAGAATGCCTGATCACTCTTGCACAGAAACAGTCAGAAATCGAAAGCCAGATTGCCCTCCTGCAGCAGGAACGCAGCAGCCTCATAGAAGAATTCAAAAGCCAGTACCTCCAGCAGAAAACACAGCTGCAAAGCATCCCAAAACTCGTGAAGAACTTGTGTAAAAATATCCTGGAAAATAGCTCGGAATAAATGATAGAATAGGAAGCGGTATGTTTGGAAAAAAGAAGCCGGCAGAAAAGAAATCCACAGCGAGAAAGCCTACAGCAAAGAAGGCAGGAGGGGAAAGCCTTCCCCACGCTCCAGCCCGCAAGCGGTCTTCCGCTACCCCTTCTCCTAAAGGGGACACCCCCTTAAAATCCCCCGCTTCGTCCACTTCAGAATTTATCTACATTTCCAACGAAGCACATTACGACCAGGTAATTGAGCGAATAAAAACAGTAAAGAAAACTTTGTGGATCGGCACTGCAGACATCAAAGACCTCTACGTAAAAGACGTCCGCGGCACTAAACCACTGCTGGAAGTTTTATCCGACCTTGCCAAGCGCGGAGTAGAAATCCGCCTGATCCACGCAAAAGAACCAGATCCCGCCTTCCGCCAAGACTTCGACAAATACCCCGCCCTTATAGAAGGCATGGAACGAGTCCTCTGCCCAAGAGTCCATTTCAAAATAATCGTTTTTGACCTCAAAGCCGCCTACGTAGGCTCCGCCAACCTTACCGGAGCAGGACTCGGCATGAAAGGCGAAAACACCCGTAACTTCGAAGCCGGCATCCTCAGCACCAACCGCGACTTCGTAAAAAACGCCGCCGAACAATTCGACAGCATCTGGATGGGAGCGCATTGCAAAGGGTGTAAAAGAAAAGAATTCTGTGGGGATCCGATTGAGTAATAATCAATTACAGATTATCAATAAAAATTAACAGTTCCTTTGTATTTGAAATCTTAGAAAGACTATATCCTTTATCTGGAGTATATTGTTCTTTTTGTTCATCCCATTTATATAGTTTAGAATCTGCATCCCAACAAAAATATTCTTTTTTATATTCAAATTCAACGGACCATCCCCAGAACATGTTACAATTTGGTAAATGTTGTTTTGTTTTAATTTTCCCATTGCTTAATAATTCCGAAAGAATGGCATTCCTTTTATTTGCGATAACCCATTTAGTTTCCTCTTTTCTTTTGTTGTATGGATATAAACAATATTGATTCCCATACCAATGAAGAATTGGTTTTTTTTCTGCAATTACTGATAATAGCAATGTTTTTACTAAATCATTTTGAACTTCTTGCGTACTTTTATCTTTTAGTTTTGAATTGTAATCAGCAAATGTTTCTGACAAATTTACAGGTTCATTTAATAAAGTATTAATTGGCTTAAAATGTTTATCAGATAGTAATAAGTTTCGCCAGGTTTCAACTGTATTATCAAATGCATAGCCCCAGAATTGATTCCAATTATCTAGTTTTGAAATGAAAGTTCTTAAAAGTATGGCATTAGCGCGAAACTCAGGAGTTACACCTTGAGAATTGAAATATTTTCTTGCGTTATTATAGTATTTTGCAAAGTTATCCCAATCAGTGAGATTGCCTTTAGAGTCCCTAAATAAAAAGCAAATTGAGCCTTTAAAAAAACAAAAGTTTTCTGCATTTAATATTTTACTTTCGAACTCTGGAGTTTGAATAATTTTCTTGGCTTTTTTAATTTCTTCCTTTACTTGATTTTGTTGGAAGGCTTCTAATGTATTTCCTTGAAGATATTCATATATGTTCGAATTGTTGACTTTATTTATAGCTTTACAAATATTTGAAATATTACCAGCAACAATGATTGTATTCGAAATAAGATTTCTGAATACTCTGAACCATTTTTTAAATTTCTCAAGATTTGCATCATTCAAAAAGGTATAATTTTCTAATTCTGCATATTTCAATAATGCAAAGAAAAAGGCCCGTTGAGAATAAGTTGGTTCTCCATTTATTATGATATCAAGAAAAAAGGCTTCTTTTTTATCAAAGGTGAATACTTTATAGATTGCCTTTAATACTTCATAATTTGAAATAATCCAATCGAAAGATTTTTCGAAATAATCAAGATTATTAAATGCTGAAACGTATTTTTCAAAGCTAATGAACGGAACATCTGTATAATTGTCATGTATTTTCGCATCTACAAAGCATTGATTGTTTTGCTTTTTTGTTTTGTTCAGCTCAAGTAGAATATATGTGTACTCATTAATAAAATACATGAAACCAACATCAGGATCTGAAAATTTGTTGTCTGTGGTACCTGGCTCTTCTTTTACCGCTTCAGTGTTCTTTACAATAGAGAGCATAAAATTGAGCCATTCATTATCAAATTTATGTTCAATGGATTTATTATTAATGTGGGTAATAAATCTTGATTTGAAATTTTCAAAGGTAGTTAGGTTTCTTCCTCGTGAATTCATTTTAAGATAAGTTCTGGCATCAGAATTATCTGACAACTTTAATATATCATATTGTATTTTACATTCATTTGAAAAAAGATTGTTACAAAGTTCAGTTCCGGGGTATTGCTTTTCAATCTCCTGTAACATAGTTAGCATACTTTTTACTGTTGGGTCTTTCTCCCATATTGGAAAATAATCACAGTTTTCCTTAATTTGATTTTCTACGTGAGTTTTTTTATCTGGTAGAGCGAATAATAAATTTACAAACTGAGCAGAAAAACTACGTGTATTCCACTGGAATTTTTTTAACATTTCTATATATTTAGATAACTTGTTTTCTCTCCAGGCAATATACCAATGTAGCAGAAATACTGTTGTAAGCCTCTGTTGTCCATCTACAGCAATAAAAGATTTGTTTGTTTCATCGAATGAACCAAAAACAAGCCCTAGATGACATTCTTTTTGCTTTGTTAAAGCTTCATATAATTCACTTACAAAAACTTCTCTAATGTTATCAATTCGACCATTGTCTTTACGTCCTTGTGCGTAGTCTCTCTGGTAACTTGGAATTATAATATCATATTCAGAAATCTCAGCCCAAAAACAAGTTTTTACCTTTGTAGTCAGATTGTCCATATAATAAGTCCTTATTTTAATCTTTTAAAAGTATTGAGTATTGCCTCAATATAATAATCTTTGTCAGAAAGTTTATTTCCTTCGTATCCTTCGTTTTTTTCCCATTTATAAAAATGACCTGGATTTGGTGTGTATACCTTCATAAAAACATTTTGAGTTCCTAATGGTACAAAACTACCTGATTTTACTTTCTCCATAATTATTCTTCGTTTTGTTGAAAAAGGAGCAACTTTATAAGCATCAGAGCGATTTATATAATCATTTAGAAGTACAAGATTACCTATACTATTTTGTTTTGCATTCATTTCCTCACTATCTCCTTCCAATGCAACAACAACTGTTTTATATATGTTCTCAAATTTCTCTTTCGTCAAATCCTTAAAGAAGCCTTTGTTCTCTTCAATTTCTTTTAAAGCATTCTCTTTTTGAGCTTCATCAATGAAAGTCAGGACTTCAGAGACTTTGATTTCAATTTCGTTTTCGCTGTTCGAAAGTTTTTCTTCAACTTCTTTTCGATCTAAATCTTTTAGCCATTGAACCCATTCTTCTTTTTTTTGTAGTGCCTGCGAAGCAGTAGCATGTACGTGTTCTTTATCCCAGTTTTCTTTCTTATACAAGTCGAAGTGGAATTTATCATTAAAAATATATTTATATTCATTTTGTGCGGGATGTTGTTTTACTGACATAAGAGAAAGAATATTAAAAAGCAATAAAACATTTTTGGTTTGGATGTCTTCATAGACCAAACTTCGTATTTTATTGTCTGAAGGCATAAGTGATACTACCTCTTTTCTTACAAATTCTTTGAATTTGTTTATGGATGTGTTATTACAGTTCTTCCATATATCTATAAGCTTGTTATCTCCTTTACATTCAATTATGAATCCAATTAAATTGAATAAGAATTTATCGTGATACCATGAGAGTAAACGATTGTTTATTTTCTGTATATCAAGCCATATTTCTTCTGCACTTTTTCCCATTTTCATTATTGTGTTAAATGTATAAAAATCGTCTTTTTCACGATCTGTATCTTTTGTTTCTGCTAATAAATCTATTAGGAGTTCAATTCTGTTATAGTCCTTATTATATATACTTTTTTTTGAAGTAATGAATGAGAAGAAATCATCATCCTGTAATTTATATTCAATCTCATCCCATTCACAAGCCATTCTTTCTTTATGAGATTTATCAGCATTAGTAAAAAGCCAAGCTTTTACAAGTTCTGCATTTGTTAAACTAATTTTTGCATTATTTAAGCGTTCAAAATGAGCAGGGCCTTCCATTGCATCAATTTCATACCAGATTATTCTTACATTCTTTTCTAAGTTTTCAAAGAAATTATTCAAATAGTCTTTATTCTTTTCAATAGTTTTTAGAGCTTCCATAAAATAATGAGTATCGCAAGTATTTATCTTTGGAAGCTTCTTGGCTTGCTTTAATGACAAAAGGAAGTCATTACTGTCTTCCCTTGTATCATATAGGATATCAAATACTATAGATTTTAGCAGTTCTTTATTTTCGCTTTTCACAGAGAAGTTTTTATAGTTTACATAATTCGTGATTAACCAAATTGTAGTTAATCTTTGCTGTCCATCAACTAAGATATATTCATTTTTCTTAGTAGTTGGAGCAACAACTATAGGCTGGAGACAGTACTCACTTTTATCATCTTTTGAGATTTCTGCTATATCTGTAATTAAATATTCAACATCTTTTTGACGCCATTTGTATCCTCGTTGATAGGAAGGAACCTTAAAAAAATAACCTTGTAAATCGCTGATTTTTTTTAATCCTATTTCTCCATTCATGGTTGTATCCTCTATTTCTCTACCTTTCCCTTATAATCCAAAATTCCACCAAACTCAATGAGATTAGTGTATCCTAACTCTAGTAAACTTTGTGCTGCGATTTTGCTTCTCCTACCACTTCGACAATAAATTAAAATCATCTGATTCTTGTCTGGCAATACTTTTGTAGCTGTTTCTTCAGTTATTGTTTCCATTGTGAGAAGTACTGCTCCTGGAATGTGGCCAGCTTTGTATTCATCGTCGCGACGAACATCAACAATAATTGAATCAGGATTTTTCTTTGCTATCTCTATACCTTCTGCCATTGAAACCATTTTGTAAGTCTCTGGAGTTTTTCCAGTACAGATAGCAACAGTCATCAAAAATAGCAGAATCAAAATAAATGGCTTTTTCATTTTTGCAATTCCTAAAAAAGAACAGCACAACTATAATTTCATTGTGCTGTTATATATCTTTTAGCCTACATCCCATTTGGCGATTTGGCAAGATTTCATTTGGCGTTTTGGCTTTTTTTTCTGTTGCAGATTCAGTATTAAAACACCTTCATCCTTTCTTCAAACACCTCAAAATTCGTCATACCATTTCTGCAATAAACCGCAAACTCCACAGTCTCAAAATTGTAGTTTCGAATTAAAGAAGCAAAAATGTCTGCAACAATTTCCGGAGGATTGCAGAAAGCTCCGCAGCCGAAGGCTCCTAGAATCAGCACTTCTACATTTTCCTTTGCAGCAACATCCAGGATCCTTTTTCCTCGGCTTGTCATAATTTGGCGGTACTGCTTTTCATCGTAGTGATATGCTAACACCGGAGCAGCGCATACGATTACGTCTGTATTAAACCAGATATCTTCTTCCTTCAGTTTCGGAATTGATTCATCGGTTTTGAAAACAGTCACTCCTGGAATATAAATCAAGTCATCACTTCCCATTTCGTCTATCTGGCCTTTTTCGTATTCGCGGATATGCTTTTCATAGAATGATTTTGATTGAGCTTCAAGGCATGGATACAATGTTGAAATCCTGCAAATTGATTCTTCCTGTGCACCTGCGGACCAGGGAGCGCCACCCATACTGTGATTATTTGCAAAGTCCAGACAGCAAACTTTTTTGCCAGCATATTCTTCTGCAGCTTCGAAAGTTCGTTTTTTAGAAACGCTGATTTTCATTTCAGGATTTGACTTTATTTCTCCGGCATCAAAGGCATCCGACTGATAAACCACATATTCATTTTTGATGGAGTTAGCGATGGAATCTTTTAATGATTTATTATGTCCACACAATTTCATTGTGTCATCCATCACTGATTTGTTTATTTTTCTATAATCAATAAATCCGTTCATATTCACTCCCCTACCCTACTTATTTTCCACATTCCTTGTTTTGTTCAACTTAATCCAGTTTATCAAGCCAATGACTGCGACAATCAGGTAAATTGATTTCTTTGTAAGATACACGGCATCAAAGTGCTGGATGTACATGGCAACTGCAATTACGTCTGTGATAATCCAAAGAACATACTGCTCGCGGTAACGGAACATTTCGAGGACTACTGCTACGATTCCAATTGCAAGAGTAAATGCATCCAGCCATGGGACTGTTCCGTGAAGCCTCACAAGTACTGCATGAGCGATCACTGCAAAAGCAACAACACCTGCAGCCACAATTACATCAACATACCAGGCAAGACGTTTTGATTTTGTTAGATGTTCTTCCTGTTCATCTCTATGCTTACTCCAGATAAACCATGAAATAAAATTGATTGGAAAATATACAATCAGCTCAAGTGCAAAGGTTCCCCAGATATGCCAGTAGCCCAGGTAGATTATATAAACTGTAGTGTTCACTGTTGCAAACCAGAAATTACTCACAGAAGCTTTTGCTGTAAGGAATACACAGAAGACTCCACAAATTGCAGAGATGAAATTCACTATTGTAAGCCATCCTGGATTCTTGCTGTTTGGATCTGTAAATCCATTGTAAACTGCGAGGCCCGCGATCCCAATCATCACTGCAGCCATAATCCATTCATACCATTTGAGATCTTTTATTGAAGCTTTTACTTCTCCTATGCCAGCCATTTTATTGCCTCCTCCATTGTCATTGTTCTGACTTCTGTTCCACTTATTGGAACGTGTATTCTTTTTTCATCTATGATTATATGAGTTGCCCAGGGATAAGCCCGCTTAAAATATTCATCGTAACTCGGCTCTGAACTGAACACATACTTAAAATCATTTCCAACTATATCAATTACCAGAGGAGTTTCTTTATCCCAGTCTTCTGTTCCATCTGGCCTCATACACTCATCTGTGTTTATGAAATGGAACTCAACATTAGAATATTTTGAAACTGCCTTCTTAATCTGTTCACACCTGGCTTCCGTTGTCAAAAGAGAATCAATTTTTGTACCATGCTCCAGATAACGGCTTTCGGGTGTATCGAACAGAATTACATAAACCTTGTCGCAGATCTTCGAAGCAAAGTCTACACAATACATATGACCTTTATGAAAAGGAATAAACTTTCCTCCAAAGAATCCTACTGTCATGCCTCTACCCTCTTTGCTGGAATCTTATATTTTTCGAACTCCTTCATTACCTCGTGCATGTCGGACCTGGTGTATTCGATACACTTTGCTTTCAGAACTTCCGGTACTCCGTAGAAGGCTTCGGCCATGGCGGTTGCGATGTCGGTCAGGGTGTCGCAGTCGCCACCTAGGCTTACTGCGGTTCTGATTACGTCTTCAAAGCTGGTACCTTCGAGGAAGGCTGTAATTGCTTCTGGAACGGTTTCCTGGCAGCTTTCAACATGATGGTAATCTGGTCTGATTTCATCGCAGGTGCGGCTCAGATCGTAGCCAAATTCTTTGATGATGTATTCTTTGATTTGAGTTTTAAAATATCCGTTGCGGGCCATCCAGATAACTGATGCAGTTGCCTCAGCACCCTTGATTCCTTCCGGATGATTATGAGTAACCTCTGCCGACCAGCGGGCAACTTCTCGTGTTCTTTCCAGAGTTTCAACG
>JAEEGJ010030567.1_pt1 | contig 10519 bp, 9 predicted proteins | sample 8958761 | NCBI WGS metagenome assembly JAEEGJ01 (sample SAMN16246546, study PRJNA631951) | gut metagenome | biome: gut microbiome; feature: rumen; material: RS-attached | host: Bos | place: Iran: Karaj | collected 2018-10
TTCGATGTAGTCAAAACCGAAATGGTCAAGAATTCGCGCAATCTGCAACTTGTCGGCGAGAGAAAGGCTTATCTTACGGTCTTGGTTACCGTCGCGGAGGGTCGTGTCGTATAAAAAAACTTTCATGGGCGTAAAGATAGAAAAATATCTTTACGACTAGAGGCGATTGTTCACCACGTCCCAATCGACAATGCTCCACAGCGCCTTGAGGTAATCCGGACGGCGGTTGCGGTAGTCGATATAATAGGCGTGTTCCCACACGTCGAACGTGAGAAGCGGCTTCAGGCCCTTGGTGAGCGGGTTCTGGGCGTTGCCTTCCTGCGTAATCACGAGCTTGCCGCTCGCATCGGCGGAGAGCCACACCCAGCCGGAACCGAAGAGGCCCGCGCCCTTCGCCTGGAATTCTTCCTGGAACTTCTCGAAGGAGCCGAAATCGCGCGCGATGGCCTCGGCAATCTTCTCCACCGGAGCGTTGTTCGCCTTCGGGGCCGCAAACTGCATAAAGTACATGTAGTGGTTCAGGAACTGGCCCGCATTGTTGAACACGCCGCCTTCGGCGCTCATCACGATTTCTTCGATGGACTTGCCCTCGAAAGCGCTTCCCGGGAGGGCCGCGTTCAGGTTATTGAGGTAAGTCTGCAGGTGCTTTCCGTAGTGGAACTCGATGGTCTCCGCGCTCAGGGCCGGAGCCAAGTCCGCTGCCGCATACGGGAGGGCGGGCATCTCGAATTTTCCGTTGACAGGTTGAATCATATTTCCTCCGGGTTAAATGCTGCTCTCGATGAATTCCTTGCGGAACGTGCCGTTGCCGAGCAGAATGTCGATAGGCAACTTCTTGAACTCGTATTCGTAGGGCGGCTGCTTCCAGGCAAAATCGTTCGGGTACTCGTTGAAGATGTACTGCAAGAGCTTTACCGCCATATCGAAACTGCGGAACTTGTCGCGGTCGAGCACGTGAATCTGCGCACCGCCGCATATCTGGCCCGCGCCCTTGTGGAACGTAGGCTGGAAGTAATTCTCGCGGAAGTAAACTCCCGGAAGCTTGAGACCGTTCATATACTTGCAGAGCTTGACCGCATCGATAAACGGCGCACCGAAAATCTCGAACGGGCGCGTGGTGCCGCGGCCTTCGCTCACGTTGGTCGCCTCGAACAGGCACATGCCCGGATAAACGATGGCGGTATCGAGAGTCGGCATGTTCGGGCTCGGCAAAATCCACGGAAGTCCCGTCTGGTCGTACCACATTTTCTTATCGTAGCCTTCCATGCCGAGCACGTAGAGTTCGCACTTCGGGAAACGTTCTTCCTTGAACTGCACCGCAAGTTCGCCGATGGTCTTCGCGTGACGCGTGCGGATGCTGTGGAGTCCCACGAAACTCGTGTAATTCAAATCCAGCACCGGGCCTTCCTCGTCCACACAGTTGATGGGGTTCGGACGGTCCACAACGACCACGGGGATTCCAGCCTTCTCGCAGGCTTTCATACAAAGGAACAGAGTCCAGATGAACGTGTAGCAGCGCGCACCCACATCCTGCAGGTCCACGAGCATCATGTCCACGTGGCTGAGCATCTCGGGCGTGGGTTCGCGGTGTTCGCCGTACAGGCTATAGACGGGAATGCCCAGTTCGGGGTCGGTGTAGCCCTCCCATTCGATCATGTTGTCCTGGGTGTGGCCCTTGATGCCGTGCTGCGGTCCAAAAAGGGCTGAAAGCTTGAACAGCTTGCCGTCGTATTCCTTCAGGAGGTCGAGGGTATAGTGCAGGTCGGGCAGGACCGAGGCCGGGTGAAGGACCGCGCCGAGGCGCTTGCCCCTGAGATTTGCGGGGAAAACTTTTTCAAAACGTGAAAGTGCCAAAGTAGTCATACGTCCCAAAATATAAAATTATGTCGCCAAAGTCAAAAAAAATCCCAAAAATGGCACAAAGTGTCAAAATGAATTTTTTATTTTTGGAAAGACAAAAAAAACAACAAATAGGTAAAATATGGCATATCTCAACAAAGTGATGCTCATTGGTAACATCGGAAAGGACCCTGAAATTCGCATGAGCCAAACCGGCGGCCGCAAGCGTGTCGCATTCTCCCTCGCCACCAGCCGCCGCTACCGCGACAATAACGGCGAGCAGAAGGAACAGACCGACTGGCACAACATTGTCGGCTGGGGCAAGATCGCCGACATCGTCGAGCAGCTCGGCATCCGCAAGGGCATGAGCCTCTACGTGGAAGGCACCCTCACCAACCGCAGCTGGACCGACCAGAACGGCCAGAAGCGCTACGCCACCGAAGTGAACATGGATACGTTCCAGCTCCTCGGCCCCCGCACCCCGGGTGCAGGCGCAGGCCAGGGCAGCAGCTACGGTCAGGGCGCAAGCCAGGGCAACAGCTATTCCTCGCAGAACAGCGCCCCCGCCTTCGAAAGCGCCATGCCCGAAGGCGACGACGACCTCCCGTTCTAGCGTTCGCCTATGAACCAGGACGTAGCCAATATTGCATTGATGTTCGTGCTCCCGCTCGGAATCACGTTCATCACTATTCTCCAGACGGCAGCCGCCCCCGAACGTATGCACAAGATCATCGGCGCGGGGCTTTCGCTTGTCGTCGTGATAATGGACTGCCTGTTCTACTTCACGAAGAACTCGTTCATCAGCTACAATGCCGATGGCGGGCTTCTTCTCGCATTTGCAAGCCTCCTCTTCTTCGGCATCCTGAACACCGTCCGCAGCGAGGACGTCCCGGCCAAGGTCGCTAACATCCTCTTCTGCGTATTCATGTTCTCGGCATTCGTGGGAATCGCCTACTGGGAACGCCCGACGCTCCTCGTCACGGCCGACTACACGCCCGCCGAACTCGCGGCCCAGAATGCAAAGTACCAGGACTACATCGCCTCGTTCCAGAACGGCGAAGGCGGCAAGTGGCAGGAAGCACCCAAGAAGGCCGGCGTCCAGAATCCGGGCACTACGGCTCCCGGTTCACAGCCCCGCATGAGCGATGCCGCCAAGGGCAGGCTCGACAAGTACGTTGACGAGTGCACGAAGGTCATCGCGCGCATGAAATCCATCATCGCCGCCATGGAGAGCTTCGGCACCCTGCCCGCGAACATCAGCGAAGCCGAACGCGAACAGAGGAGCCAGCAGGCCCTCGCCATCAACAACAACGCGACCGCGCTCAACAAGAAGACTCTCGGGCTTTTCCACCCGCACGAATCGAGCGAGGCGCATTCCGAACTTATCCAAGCAAGCGAAAGCGTTCGTCTTGCCGCCTATTCGCTTTACACCTACGCCCTGCAGGACAATGCAGAAGAGCAGGCGAACCAGTATAGGCAGTGCCGCAACCAGATAGCGCAGGCCAAGAACTACCTCGACCGCTTCTGGATCGACATCGAGAACTTAAAATCAAACTACCAACCTCAACAAGAAGAATAATTAAAGGTTAAATATGATTCGCAACGTTGCCATCATGGGTGCCACAGGCGCCGTAGGCCAAGAAATCCTCTCCATCCTCGAGGAACGCAACTTCCCGCTGCAGAGCCTGAAGCTCCTCGCCTCCGAACGTAGCGCAGGCAAGGAATTCAAGTTCAAGGGCGAAACGCTCAAGTGCGAAGTCCTGAACAAGGATTCCTTCAAGGGTATCGACCTGGTGCTCAGCTCCGCCGGTGCGGCAATCTCCCAGGAATTCGCCCCGATCGCCGTCGAGAACGGTGCCGTGGTCGTGGACAACACGAGCTTCTTCCGCATGGACCCGAACGTTCCGCTCGTCGTTCCGGAAGTGAACCCCGAAGACATCAAGCTCCACAAGGGCATCATCGCGAACCCGAACTGCACGACCATCATGATGGTCGTCGTCTTGAACCCGATCGAGAAGATCTCCCACATCAAGAAGATCCACATTTCCTCTTACCAGAGCGCTAGCGGCGCCGGTGCCGTCGCCATGGAAGAACTCAAGCAGCAGTACAAGGACATCCTCGAGACTGGTTCTACCACGCACATCAACAAGTTCCCGTTCCAGCTCGCGTACAACGTGATTCCGCAGATCGACAAGATGACGGAAAACGACTACACGAAGGAAGAAATGAAGATGTTCAACGAAACGCGCAAGATCATGCACTCCGACGTCCGTACGAGCGCCACCTGCGTGCGCGTGAGCTCTCTCCGCTCCCACTCCGAATCCGTGTGGTTCGAGACCGAGCGTCCGGTTTCTGTCGAAGAAATCCGCAACGCCCTCAAGAACGCCCCGGGCGTGACCCTCAAGGACGATCCGCAGAACTATGTGTACCCGATGCCGCTCGAAAGCGCCGGCAAGGACAACATCTTCGTGGGCCGTATCCGCAAGGACCTCGCCGATGAGAACAGCAACACGCTGTGGCTCACCGGTGACCAGATCCGCAAGGGCGCCGCTTTGAACGCAGTTCAGATCGGTGAAATCTTGCTCAAGATGTAAGATTGGTGAGATGCTCCTAAGGCGAGAGTCGCGACCGTGCTTGCACGGGCATGACCGAGCCGCCGAGCATCGGACTTCGAAGGAGTCCAAATTCTGTTGAAGATGTAATGGATTCTATCGGGGCTTGCGCCCCTCCAGAATGACATCATACGAAAAAGCCGTCCCGCAAGGACGGCTTTTTGATTCTATCGCCGCAGAGCGGCTCCAGAATGACGTAAATCGTTACTTCCCGAGTTGATCCGGATTCAGGCACTTGAGTTCATCAATCACAAACAGGCCATCCTTGCGGATGAGCTTGTCATCGAACCAGATTTCGCCGCCACCGTATTCCGGGCGCATGATAAGCACCAGGTCCCAGTGGATGGCGGAATTGTTGCCGTTCGGGGCTTCCTCGTAGCACATACCCGGCGTAAAGTGGATGCTGCCCGCAATCTTCTCGTCAAATAGAATATCGCACATCGGTGCGTTCACAAACGGGTTGAAACCGATGGCAAACTCGCCCACATAGCGTGCGCCCTCGTCGGTATCGAGAATGGCGTTGAGCTGCGCGTTGTCGCCTGTTTCGCAAGTAGCATTCACAATCTTCCCGTCCTTGAATTCCAGGCGGATATTGCTGAACTGCTTGCCCTCGTAGAGCGTGGGCGTATTGTAGTGAATCACGCCGTTGATGCTGTTGCGCACGGGCGCGGTGTAGACTTCACCGTCCGGGATGTTCATGTTGCCGCAGCACGGAATCGCGGGGATATCCTTGATGCTGAACGTGATGTCGGTGCCGTTTGCCACAAGGCGAACCTTGTCGGTTTTGTTCATGAGGTTCACGAGATTCTGCGCGGCGCGGCCCATGCGCGGGTAGTCCGCGAGGCATGCCTGGAAGTAGAAGTCCTCGAACGCCTCGGTACTCATCTTCGCGCCCTGCGCCATGGAGGCGTTCGGCCAGCGGAGTACGCACCAGCGCGTCTTGTTCACGCGGTAGTCGAGCGTTTCCTTAGTCATCTTGCGGTACATGAGCATCTTCTCGTCGCTCACGTCGCAATTTTCCATAAAGTTGTCGGCCCCGCGAATCGCGATGTAGGCCTGCATCTTCTTCATCTCGGCGAGGGCAAGTTCGGCCTCGACCTTCATCTGGGCTTCACTTGCAGAAAGGAGCATCTGACGGCGCACGCGGCTCTTGGAATTGCGCACGAAGGCGTTGCCCCCCACCTTCTCGACAGCCTTGATAAGTTCAGTAGAGACTTCGTCAGGAGTATCAGTCGTTTCGATAAGGATATTCTCGCCCGCCTTCAGGGCAAGAGCATTGTTAATCAGGTTTTCAGCAAGTTTCGTAATACGCGGATCAGTCATTTTAAATTCTCCATTTTGTTTCGGGAATGAATATAGAAAATATGGCGTTTACAATCAAATAAAAGGAATTCCGGCAGCCGTATGGCCACCGGAATCATATATTGCAGGATATTACTTTATTATTCGCTAAACGTGAACGGAATGGTTACGGTAGTGTTTCCGGACTTGACCTTGCTGAATGTCCAGCGACCGACAGCATTCTTGATTTCGCCATCGAATTCGCCGTGACCCGTAGTGGAAGAGACGACCGCGATGCTGATCACCTCACCGCCTGGGGCAATCGTGAACTTGAGCGTCACCTTGCCTTCCAAGCCCGGTTTTTTCTTCAGGTACTTATTGTAGATATGGCGTAGCCCGGGTGTACGTGTACGCACGACTTTCATGATATCGGAGGCAGAACGCGAGGAATTTCCTGCTCCCAAGTCGATGTCGCGCACGGAAGGGGTCTTCATATTTCCCTTCAGGGACTTTGTATTGAGTCCACCACCCGGACCGCCGAACAGGTTGCCGAAAGCCCCTTCGATTCCGCCGCCACCCCCAGAGGCGACTCCCTCGTTAAAGCCTCCATTAACCTTGCCGGCCCTCTCGCCAATATGCGTCTTGCCCGTAGTCTGCAGACCGTTCGTGTTCTTGAGGATTTTATCTATGTCTCTCGCGAACTTCTGGTCGTTCATGAGGTTATATGCCGAAGCTGACGCGTTCTTGGTCATTGACGCGAGTTCCTTGAGGACGCCCCTAGTCTGGGGCGCGTTCGGCTTGCCCTGGCCCCTGGTTTTACTGCCACCGGGCCTCTTGTTCTGCTTTGCGATGTTTTTAGGCTTTTTATCCTGCTTCTTTTCCTGCTTTTTCTCTTCCTTCTTGTCGGCGATTTCAATCTTCGTCTCGATTTCCATACTGGAAGTCTTCTCGAAAATCATGTCGTCGATAAGAACGTCGTATGTCGTGGCCCAGAAACTCAGCGCCAGCGCCACAAGAAGCGAGACGCCGGAGATGCGTCCGAGCCTCTTGTCAGAATCCGGCAAGAGCGAAGCCACGAATTCTTCCGTGGTCTGTTTTATCGGTTTCATTGTTTTATCCTCCCCCTCTTGCGAGGGAATTGATGGTTTATGGTTTGTTTTGGGGGTGATTTTCTGGGGGTAATTTTTCAAGGTAAAAAGGGGACCTATAGCCTTGCGGTCAAGGCTTCAATTTTGCAAAAATGCAATTCTCGTGAACAGGGCTTAACGCTCAAGCCTTGCACACAACGTAACGATGTACGGGGGATTTAGACGACAATCATCGAAGGAATTACTTTATCCACAACACCAGTCCCAAGCCCGTTCCTTCACTCAGGTTTAAGACAAATTGTTCTCTCTGATTTTAAACTATAAAGAAAAATCGGAACGGATTCACCCGAACGGGTAAACAAATTTTCAACATTGGAATTGTAAACTCCGACAGAAAATGGCAGTATCAATAAACACAAGGGTTGCACGCATTTTTCGCAAACTGTTCAAGGTGCACAACTTTACAAAAACTTATTGCAGGTAGATTTATTCCATGTTGTAGGCACATTTTGTTTACTTTTGCGCTTATAGCAGGCCGTAAACAGCGCCGTTTGTTATATTTTAAGCACTATGAAGCTTTTACCGACTCCTCCCGACTTGAACAAGATCGCACGCCCGAACTGGATTGAAATCAACCTGGACGCCCTCTGCAACAATATTCAATTTATCCGCAGCCAGATTCCGGCGAACACGAAGATCCTGTTGCCGGTGAAGGCCGACTCCTACGGCCACGGGAGCCTCGCCTGCTCGTTTGCCGCAAAATTCGGCGGCGCGGACTACCTGGGAGTTGCTCACATTAGCGAAGGCATGCTGCTTCGCCAGTACGGCATGGACCTGCCGATTCTCGTGCTTGGTCCCTGCACTCCGGCTGACTTCGCCTACTTCGTGGAATTCCAGCTTACTGCAGCCATCACGGATATCCGTACCGCAATGGCATTCGACCAGTACCTCAAGGAAACGGGTACGACCTGCAAGGCGCACCTCGCGATTGATACCGGCATGAACCGCTACGGCTTTGACGCCGAGGACTTCAACAACATCCGCGCGGCACTCTCCCTCAAGTACCTGCATTTTGAAGGCATGTTCACGCACCTTGCGACAGCCGACATGCCGGGGAACCCGAAGACGGATATCCAGATTCAGCGTTTCACGCGACTTGTGGACGTGCTTGAAGCCGAAGGTCTCCGCCCCGAAATCTGCCACTGCAGCAGTTCCGCAGGTACGCTCACGCGCCCCGAGAGCCACTTCGACATGGTGCGCCCGGGTCTCGCGCTCTACGGCTACAACTGCATGGGTGCAGCACCTTCCCCGTGGCCTATCAAGCCCGTCATGAAAATCAAGAGCACCATCCGCCACATTCACGACGTGAAGCCCGGCGAGACGGTGAGTTACGGCGGTTACTGGATGGCACAGCAGCCCACGCGCATCGCAACCATCGCCATCGGTTACGGCGACGGTTACCTGCGTGGCGAGTACAACAAGGGATTCGTGTTTATCCGCGGGCAACTTTGCCCGATTCTCGGCCGCGTGTGCATGGATGCAACGATGGTCGACGTGAGCCATATCCCCGACGTTCAGGTCGGCGAGACGGTCGACGTGGTGAACGGAGAACTTGACTTCCGCATCTCGATGGAAAGCGTCGCCGACGACCACCACACGATTCCGTACGAACTGACGAGCCGCGTGGCACGCCGCCTGTACCGCAAGTACTACTGGAAGAATCGCCTGGTGCGTTGGGACTACCTGCGCCAGGAATTCGGCGTGCAGGATTACAAGGAATACCCTTTACGATAGCCGCTCGTTCGACGGTCTAGACGCGTTTATCGCATATAAAAAAGGCTCCCGAGGGAGCCTTTTAATTTATACATATTTTAGATTCTATCGTGCAACACGTTTGCGAGATGCGCGCGACATTAGAGGCGCTTGAGAACCGCGGCGGCGTGATGGATAAAGCCTTCTTCGGTCGCAACGGCGGCAATGGCCTTCGCATTCTTCTTGATGGCCTTCTCGCTGTAGCGGATGATGCTCATGCGCTTCAGGAAGTCGTACACACCGAGCGGGCTGAAGAAGCGGCCCGTGCCGTTGGTAGGCAGCACGTGGTTCGGGCCCGCGAAGTAGTCGCCCACCGGCTCGCTGGACCACGGGCCGATAAACACCGCACCCGCGTTCTCGATCTGCGCCGCCATGGATTCGGCTTCGCTGGTCATCACTTCCAGATGTTCCGGAGCGATGCGGTTCGCGATTTCCACGCCGTCGAACCAGTCCTTCACCACGAGGATGCGCCCAAAGTTGCCGAGCACCTTCTCGAGGAGTTCGCGCTTCGGGGAATTTTCCACCTGGATATCCACGCAAGCGCTAATCATCTGGGCGGTTTCCATGTTGTCGGTAATGCAGATGGCCGCCTCGAAACCGGAGCCGTGTTCCGCCTGGCTAAGCAAGTCCGCAGCCACGAAGTCCGGATCGCAGGTGTTGTCGGCCATCACGAGCACTTCGCTGGGGCCAGCCACCATGTCGATATCCACGACGCCAAAGACTTCCTTCTTGGCAATAGCGGCAAACACGTTGCCCGGTCCCACAATCTTGTCGACGCGTTCCACGACGGTCTTGCCCTTCGCATCCTTCGCGCCGTAAGCAAGCAGGCCGATAGCCTGAGCGCCACCGATGTGGTAAACTTCGGTAATGCCGAGTTCCTGGAGCACGAAAGCCACAGCGCGGTTGATTTCGCCCTTGATGGGTGTGATGACCACGATGTCTTCCACGCCGGCAACGAGAGCCGGGACCGCATTCATGATGACGGTGCTCGGGTAGATGCCCGCACCGCCCGGCACGTAGAGGCCCACGCGCTTCATCGGGCGAATGCGCTGGCCGAGAACGACGCCGTCGGCACCCTGCATAAGCCAGGATTCTTCCATCTGGTTCTTGTGGAAGTCGCGCACGTTCTTGATGGCCTGCTTCAGGGCCTTCTGCAGTTCCTTCGGGCACTTGGCGGCAGACTTCGCGATGGCCGATACCGGCACGCGGATGTTCTTGCCCTTCAGGCCGTCGAACTTCTGGGCGTATTCGGTCGCCTTCGCGATGCCGCCCTTCTTGATGTCGGCAAGGATCTGCATCACCTTGTCGTGAATTTCCTTGCTCGGGGCGACTTCGCGCCCACAAATGCGTTCAATTTCAGCAGATTTCGGAGTAACCTTTACGATCTTCATAAACTACTTCCTCTTCTTCGCAGTGCGAGTGATATCGGCGAGGTTCCTCACCTTGCGGGCACTCAACTTCGGGGCCTTCGCAGGTGCGACATCTTCCTTAACCGGAGCGGCCTTCGCGGCAACCGGCTTCACGTCGATATGCTTGTACGCGCTCTCGATGACCTTGTTATCCACGAGAATCTTGTAGGTCAGGCCATCGACAAACGCCATCCAGGAGGCCTCGATGATGTTGCTCGAGACGCCGACCACGTTCCAGTATCCCTTCTCGTCGCCAAACGTCGTCCACACGCGCACCGTCGCGTCGGATGCCACCTTGGAACCGAGCACGCGCACCTTGTAGTCGTCGAGTTTGACCTTCGCCATGTTCGGGAAGAACGGGAGCAAGGCCTTGCGCAGTGCCGCATCGAGAGCGTTCACCGGGCCGTCGCCTTCGCTCACCTGATGGCTAATCTTGTCGCCAATCTGGAGCTTGACCGTAGCCTGCGAAACAGACACG
>JAEEGJ010030569.1_pt1 | contig 10519 bp, 10 predicted proteins | sample 8958761 | NCBI WGS metagenome assembly JAEEGJ01 (sample SAMN16246546, study PRJNA631951) | gut metagenome | biome: gut microbiome; feature: rumen; material: RS-attached | host: Bos | place: Iran: Karaj | collected 2018-10
ACGATATTTTCAATACCAACCGATGGGGCGAGAGCAACTACAGCCCATACGTGGAATCCATTTCCAGCTCCAAATACAACAGCCGTAGCGTCTCGGTCGGCCTAACCTTCCGTTTCGGCAAGATGGAATTAGAGCAACGCGCCCGTCAAGGCGGCGATGACGGCGGCAGTGCCCCGCAGGGGATGGGTGGGATGTAAAATAGATACAGCATCGAATTGGTACGGCTTTTTTTCTTGTGTTTTTCCCAAAAGTATTACTTTTGCGCCTTTATTTTCATTAATGAAAAAAATCGACCTTAACAATAAAAAGATACTGGTGACAGGTAGTGCCGGTTTTATTGGCAGTCATTTGGTAAAAAGGCTGTTTAAGGAGTTGTGCGGCAGCACCATAGTGGGTATCGACAACCTCAACGACTACTACGATGTCTCCCTCAAGGAGTATCGTCTCCGCGAGTTGGACACTTTACACTCTCAACTCCAAAACTCTCAACTGACTCTCAACTCTAAACCCTCAACTCTAAACTACCAATTCGTGAGAGGCTCCATCGCCGACCGTGAACTGATTGACAAGCTGTTTGAGGAGTACAAGTTTGATGTCGTGGTCAACCTCGCCGCCCAAGCGGGTGTGCGTTACAGCATAGAGAATCCCGACGTGTACATTGAGAGTAATATCATCGGCTTCTATAACATCCTCGAAGCTTGCCGCCATCACCCCGTGCAACATATAGTTTATGCATCCAGCAGCAGCGTTTATGGCGGCAACAAGAAAGTGCCCTTCAGCACCGACGACAGGGTGGACAGCCCTGTGTCGTTATACGCTGCAACGAAGAAAAGCAACGAGCTGATGGCACATTGCTACAGCAAGCTCTACGACATTCCTTCCACGGGGCTCCGCTTTTTTACCGTTTATGGCCCTGCCGGCAGACCAGACATGGCATACTTCGGCTTTACTAACAAACTGCTGAAGGGCGAGACCATCCAGATATACAACTACGGCAACTGTCGTCGCGACTTCACCTACGTCGATGACATCGTGGAAGGGGTGCTGCGGGTGATGCAAGGGGCTCCTGAGCGAAAAACGGGCGAGGACGGCCTGCCGGTGCCGCCGTTTGCGGTGTATAATATCGGTGGCGGACAGCCGGAAAACCTGCTGGATTTTGTACAGACGCTGGAAGAAGAATTGCTGCGAGCTGGCGTGTTGCCGCAAGATTACGATTTCGAGGCGCATAAGAAACTGGTCCCTATGCAACCAGGAGACGTACCCACCACTTACGCCGACACCACGGCTCTAGAACGCGACTTCGGATTCACTCCGAAGATTACGCTGAGAGAAGGGCTGAGGAGGTTTGCGGAATGGTACAAAGAGTATCAAGGAAGTTGATATTCACAAGAAACGCTTCAACTGCTCGAAAAACATTGCGGTATAGATATGCGCACCGTCGTCGTTCAGATGTTTGCCATCGTAAAATAGTTCAGGATGGCTGTTGAAATAGGGCGTGTCGTAAAAATCGATGAACGGGATGCCGTATTTGTCGCATATTGCAGCCAACCGTTTGTTATTGCTCTTAGGGCGGAAGTGCGGTGAACTGACAATGACCAGAGGAACTTTTTCCGATGAATATTTTTTCAGAACAGTCTCGAAATTATTCACAGTATAGCTGTCCAGTTCTTTTATTGGCGCTGAAACTTCTGATGCATCCTTAGCTTTCGTAGTGTCTATGGCTGATCCGAACTTTGGCTTATATCCATCATCAACAGCCGATGGGTTCATAAAGCAGGACGCGATGCGGAGCAGTTTGCCATTATAGCGGTATAGACTCGATTTCGTCAATATGCGCTCTTTTAATCCAATTCCGTCAAGGTATCGACGCACGATGGTGTCTTTCCAATAGAAAGGAGCAGAAAACTCAATGTCTGCCACCTGGTCGTCACACAGTTCACCTTCGGAAATGTCGTAAATGACAAGTTGGGGGCGGTAACGAGAAACAATAGCCTCGGCTGCACATGAGTTACTATTTGCACACTTGCCTGCAATTGAGGCATTAAATATAGACAGGTGTTCGCCGAAATAAGCATCTAAACTGTCGCCGAGTTGTTGGGTGACATAATGGTCGCACCCGCGTGACGAACCAATAACAACCACATCCGTGTTCAACTGGTGGAGGCGGTAATTGTCTTTTGCCAAATCTTCCTTGGAATAAGGCAACTTGTCCATCAGCCTGTCGGCAACCACTCCGACAGCGATATCAACCGTGACAAGTAATGCAGAAACGATGAGTATTGTTTTCCAAAAACGGGTACTGTCTTTTTTCATAATGATTAGAATTGGAAGTAAATGAACTGGCCACCGGCATAAGCACCGAACAAAACAACATATACAATTAGCGCAACAGTTGACATGTAGCGTACCACTGTGTATTTGGAGTGCATGAAAGAAATATTCCAGTTGAAGTTGTCTTTCATTTCTTTAAATATCAAAATGAATAATGCAGTTAAACCGTAAACGAAAACCGATTTGTCCACAAATGGCGCACCATGATTAGTGATTATCTTTCCGACGATGGTGAATGCGTCAGTCACATTATTTGCACGGAAAAAAATTGCGGAAAAGGCAAACAATAAGTAACAGAAAGACAAACCGAGGAGCTGGTGGAAAGTGGTATTGTATTCAGGTTTATGAAAATATTTACTCCACAATTTGCCAATGACCAGATAGGTGCCGTTCAGTCCTCCCCAAATAACATACGTCCAGTTTGCCCCATGCCATAAACCGCTAACGAGGAAAGTTATCATTAAGTTGAGCAGGTGACGAGGGTATTTCACCCGGCTGCCTCCCAGTGGAATATAGACGTAGTCCATAAACCAAGATGTGAGCGATATATGCCACCGTTTCCAAAACTCATTTATGTTTAGTGAGAAAAACGGGCGACGAAAGTTCTCCATAAGCCGGAATCCCATCACACGGGCGGCACCGATGGCGATATTGCTGTAGCCCGCAAAATCACAGTACACCTGAAAAGTAAACAGCACGGTGGCGACAATCATGCTGGTGCCATTGTGACGTCCAACATGATTATATACCGCATCTACATATTCGCTTATCACGTCTGCCACACAAAGTTTCATAAAATAACCCCACAGCATCAGTTTCAATCCCTCTATTGCGTCATTATAACTGAAACGGTGTTCCTCGTGAAATTGTGGAATCAGGTTTTTGGCGCGTTCGATAGGACCTGCCACCAACTGGGGGAAGAAACTGACGAAAAGAGCGTATATCATGAAGTTACGTTCCGCTTTAATGGTACCTCGGTACACATCAATAGAATATCCAATCGCTTGGAATGTGTAGAACGAGATGCCCACTGGTAAAAGCACATTGAGGTTAGGGACGGTCCATCGTATTCCAGCCATTTCCAACAGGCTGAATATTGATTCGTTGATGAAGTTGAAATACTTGAAGACAAACAGGATGGCGAGATTGAGCACCAGGCTGATAGTCAAAAAGGCTTTCTGCTTTCGCTTGTCTTCGGCATGGTTTTCCACTAATATTCCGCATAGATAGGTCAGCACCGTGGAGGTCATGATAAGCACGGCGTATACGGGCTTCCAGTTCATGTAGAAATAGTAACTGGCAACGAGCAGGAATGGTATGCGCCAGCGGTTGTTCTTCAACAGATAGTACACAATGCATACTATCGGGAAGAAGACAAGAAACTCAAACGAATTGAATAACATATTATAAGCGATTAGATTACTTCTATACCTTTCTTCTTGCAGAGTTCAAGACTCATCTCACGCAGTTTGTATTTTTGAACCTTGCCGCTGCCTGAAAGCGGATATTCATCGACAAAAAAGATGTATTTGGGAATCTTGTAACGGGCTATCCTGCCTTCACAGAACTCGCGGACATCCATTTCCTCCAAGTGGCAATCGGGGTTGAGGATGATGAAAGCCCCTACGCTCTCACCATATTTCTTTGAAGGAACGCCCACCACCTGCACCATCCTAATTTCAGGCATTTGCTGCAGGAACATCTCTATCTCAGAAGGATAGATATTCTCTCCTCCACGAATAATCATATCTTTGATACGACCCGTAATGTGGTAGTTGCCATTCTCATCCTTGAATCCTATATCACCAGTATGCAACCACCCATCTTTGTCAATCGTCTCAGCCGTGGCTTTGGGGTCTTTGTAATAGCCTATCATATTGTTGTAACCACGGTTGCAAAGCTCGCCCTCCTTGCCGATCGGACATTCGTTGCCCTCAGGATCGAGAACTTTCACCTCGATATAATCATACACACGGCCCACGGTTGTGCAACGAACTTCGAAAGGATCGTCCCATCGGGTTGTTGTCATACCTGGAGATGCCTCAGTCAAGCCGAATCCACTGGTAATAATCATGTGCATCTTCTCCTCAACTTCCTTCATCAACGGCACTGGACAGAGCGAACCAGCCATGACTCCTACATGCAGACTACTTAAATCAAAGAGGTTGAACATGGGGTGATTCAGGATGTTGATATACATGGTAGGCACTCCGTAGAGCGAAGTACAACGTTCCTTGTGGATGCTCGCCAACACCAGCAATGGGTCGAAACGATTTGCAATCACCACAGTACATCCATGGGTAAGGCAATTCAATACGCCCAATACCAATCCGAAGCAATGGAACAAAGGTAAACACATGCATAGCTTTGTATCTGGCGTAAAGTCAATGTAATCGCCCGCAAAATGACTGTTGTTACAAATGCCATAATGAGACAGGGTTGCCCCCTTGGGGAAACCGGTTGTACCACTTGTAAATTGTATGTTGATAGGATCCATGCAATCACAGGCATTCTTTGCCTGCTGGTAAGTACCCTCACCAATGGTAAGACCCATCATCATCAGCTCTTGGATTGTGTACATGCCTCGGTGTTCCTCTGTGCCCATATAGATTACTGCTTTCATCGTAGGGAAGGCAGTGCTGTTTATTTGTCCTTTCTCACAAGTCTTTAGCTCAGGCAGCATCTGGTAGGTCATCTCCATGAAATTATTGTCTTTTTCATGTTCGATGATACAAAGTACCTCCATATCGCTTCTGCGTACCATTTCTTCTATTTCATACTGCTTGAAGTTGGTATTAATTGTAATAGTGATGGCTCCAATTTTGGAGCAAGCAAAAAACATGGTGTTCCATGTCGGGAACATTACTTGCCCAAACACCCACATGGGTACCTTTCTTCACACCCATGGCCAGCAGACCTTTAGCCAAACTGTCAACGCGATTGTTAAACTGGCTGTATGTCCATCGCATATCCAAGTCAGAATACACAATAAATTCTTTGTCGGGCGTGTGTTTTGCCCGGTACTCTAACCATTGACCAATGGTTTTATCAGATAGTGCCCACATAATGTTAATTTTATTTATTTACTTTAATTCCGCAAACTCTGTGTTTATAAATTGAGCGGCAGGTTGTTGAAAACTTTTCAGGCATCCTGTCTTCTGTTTATATAGTTGTGTGTACTTTTGAATTGCATTACAATACTCATAATTTCGGCTGCAAAAATACAAAAAATTAATAATCGTTATTTATTCTGGGAAAAAACTATTTTTGCGACTTATTATGATAGATTTTTAACCATTTGCAAATGTAAAATTGTGGGCGGTATCTTCATGTATCCCGAAGTGAAAGGCAAGAACGTGGCCGTTATCACCCATGCAGGTGGCCCTGCCGTGATGCTCACCGACGTGCTTTGCAACAATGGTATGGAAGTGCCGCATCTCGAAGGCCCGAAGGCAGATGCACTTTTGAGCAAGCTCTTCAACGGCTCTACTGTCGCCAACCCGATTGACATGTTGGCCACAGGTACTGCCGAGCAACTTGGTCAAGTCATTGATGCCATGGAGAACGACTTCGACAATATCGACTGCATGTGCGTGCTGTACGGCTCGCCAGGCTTGTTCCCAAACTATGATGCTTACGATGTTTTGGACGAGAAGATGAAGACCTGCAAGAAACCCATATTCCCGATATTGCCCTCCGTCGTTAATGCGAAGGATGAGATTGAGTATTTTGTCAACACCAAGCATCGCTTCAACTTCATCGAGGAATGTGTATTTGGCAGGGCATTGTGCAAGGTTTACAACACGCCCAAACCAGAACCTGAAAATCCATAGAAAAATGGACGAAAAAGAATGGTTTTGGTGAAGAAAAAATCTCTATCTTTGCGGCTTCAAATAGAGTAAACGTCTGCAATGGCGTAAACTAATATAAGACAAACAGTTAACTATTTTATGTAAACTAACTATGCAGCAAGGATTAAAACAGAAAGCCGTCAAGGGTGTGGTGTGGACGGCACTGCAACGATACTCGACGATGCTCATACAGTTCATCTCGGGCATCATCCTTGCGCGACTGCTCACGCCTTACGACTACGGCTGTATTGGCATGTTGATGATTTTCATGCTGTTGGCAGAATCGTTTATCGACGGTGGTTTTGGCTCCGCCTTGATCCAGAAAAAAAATCCCACGCAGACCGACTATTCGACCATCTTTTTCTGGAACATGGGTCTGTCGGCGGTGATGTATGCCGTGCTCTTTCTGTCGGCTCCAGCCATTGCCAGGTTCTATGGTATCTCCGAGTTGAGCAAAATATTGAGAGTCCAAGGTGCCGTCTTGTTCATCTATGCTTTCAACATCGTGCAGCGCAACCAGTTGCAGAAGAAACTCAACTTCAAGGTACTCTCCATCGTGACCATCCTAACCTCAATCACCGCACTGACCGTCACTGTAATCATGGCCTACCTTGGCTATGGCGTTTGGGCTTTGGTGGCACAGAACATGCTGACAGCGGCTATTCCTGCTCTTGTATTTTGGTTCTATGTCAAATGGCGACCTCAATTGGTTTTCTCATGGCAGTCGTTTCGCGAGCTTTTCGGTTTCGGTTTCTATATGTTCCTGACTAACCTGCTGAATCAGTTTGGCCAGCAGATACAAGGGTTGTTGATTGGCCGTTTCTATAATGCCTCAACGATGGGTTACTATTCCAAGGCCAACTCCACAGAGCGTCTCGCCTCGACCAGCATTTCCAAAGTAATGTCGCAAGTGACTTATCCACTCTACGCTGAGAAGCAGGACGACAAGGCGGCATTAGGCGACATGATCAAGAGAATCACAATGACCGTATCCTACGTCACCTTCCCCTTGCTGATGATATTATTGTTGTGTGCCGAGCCATTGTTTGTATTGCTCTACTCAGAAAGATGGTTCAACAGCGTACCTTATTTCCAGGTATTGTGTGTTGCCGGACTAGCCTACAGCTTGCAGTCGATTAATTATCAGTCTGTAGCCGCCATTGGAAAAAGCAAGACGATGTTTGTCTGGACATTCATCAAGCGAGCAATGGGCATCCTCTTTGTTGTCGCAGGTCTGCTACTTGATGGAATGAGGGGCTTGCTAATAGGCATGGTGCTCAATGCTTGGTTCTCTTTTTTTATCAATATATGGCTTGTATCAAAGCATATCGGTTATCGCTGGCAGCGACAACTTCTTGACATCTTGCCCGTTCTGTTAGCCTCGTTGGTTGCAGCCGCCGCGTCCTACGCCGTCGGTAGGCTCTGTGCTTTGTCGCTTTATGCCGACGGAGCCTTGAAACTTGTGCTCTTTATGACACTATATTTAGGATGGTCTTTGTTGTTCCACCCTGAAGCATATCGGCTGTTTTGTGGGATTACAGAGCCTATGAAGAAGAAACTAAAACGGAAATTACATAAAAAATGAGTATCGTTAAGGATATTAAAATCTGGTTGGAAGATCTCCTTTGCATTAGCAATTACGACCGCAAAGTAGAACGGAAGTTCTGGAAGATGCGTCGCATCTATGAGAAGGGCGGCTACATCAACCGCAAGCGCGCCAAACGCATGGAAAACAAGCTGCTGGAGAAGTATCAGTTGCATATTCCTTGCACAGTGAAAATCGGAAAGAATTTTCAGATACGGCATCCAGATTGCGTCGGTTTTGGACCCACGACAGAGATAGGTGACAACTGCAAGGTCTATCCTTTCTTTAACGCAATGGCCGGCGTGAAGTACGACAGGGAACTTATCCATAACCATATCCGTCGTCATGCCAAGTTTGGAAATGACTGTATTCTTGGGGCCAAAGCCACAGTGATAGGTGCCGTTACCATTGGCGACGACGTTACCATTGGAGCATGTGCGCTTGTCACAAAGGATGTGCCTTCCCACAGTGTTGTGAAAGGCGTGAATCAAATACGGCCAAAAAGACCGGATGAGATACCAGATAAATACAAACAAGAGCAATGAAAAAATACAAGATCGGATATACACAGGGAACGTTTGATATGTTTCATATCGGTCACCTGAACCTGCTTCACCAGGCAAGCGAGCTTTGCGACAGCTTGATTGTCGGAGTGAACAAAGACCAGTTAGTGAGCGAATACAAGCATAAGGTGCCCGTTGTCAACGAACACGACCGTGCAGCCATCGTTGCCGAACTGCGGTGCGTGGACAAGGTGGTGCTGTGCAACACATTGAGCAAGACCGACGCTTGGCAACAGCTGCATTTCGATGCCGTCTTTATCGGCAACGATTGGAAAGGCAATGAGCGTTGGAAACAGACAGAAATCGACCTGAAGCCTTTTGGGGCTGAGGTGGTGTATCTGCAACACACCGAAGGCGTGAGCTCTACCCTCCTTCGCGACAAAGAGAACACAAAAATCATCGACTGAACCATGAGTATTACAACTGTCATCAAAAAATGGGTACGGAAGAGCTACATGTATCTGTGCTACATTTCTAGGCCTCGGAAGGAGAAAAGCGTCTTCTTCGCCTCGTTCAGAGGGCAATACTCTGACAATCCACGTGCCATCAGTGAGTTCCTGCACCAAATGGCTCCCGAAGTAAAGATTGTGTGGATGGTTAAGCCACAATTCAAACAATATGTGCCCGATTATGTTACCATCGTACCCCCTACCCCACGTTTGGCATTGAAAGCGCAAGCACAGGCCAGCGTGTGGGTGCTAAACTACACTTACCGAAAGCATCTCGGGGTTTACAAAGGACGTGACAACTACTACATCCAGACGTGGCATGGTGACAGAGGACTGAAGACCATCGGATACCTTACCGACCATAGTAAGGAGAAGGACTACAACGGGAACGACCTTTCTGAATGTGACCTCTTCGTGGCTGCATCAGACTATGGGGTCAAGAAAGCACGACAAGGTCTTTTGTATGAAGGTGAGGTCATCGTGGAAGGCATGCCCCGTAATGACAAGTTGGTGAACATTAACAAATATAGTAATGAGGCTGCCGAGGTGAGGCGACGTTTGGGAATAGGCGATGATGTAAAGATTATGCTATACGCACCGACATTCAGGGACGAGGAACGCAGCCAATTGTGCGCCATAGACATCACCTCGACTATAGCGAACTTGGAGACCAATGGCGAGAAATGGATTTGTCTGATACGCTCTCATTCCCAGTCAAAAGGATTCTCAACTATTAACTCCCAACTCCCAACCCTCAACTATAAAGACGTAACCTCCTATCCCGACATGGCCGACCTGTTGTTGATTGCCGATTTGCTGATTACCGACTATTCGAGTTGTGCAGGCGATTTCTTGCTCACAGGGAGACCGCTCGTGTTGGCGCATTTCGACATAAAGCATTACGAGGAACAAGGGCGTTCCCTTTGGGTCGATCCAGTGGAGGCCGGCTATTTGGTAGCCAAGAACCAGGACGAGCTGAAGCAAATACTTTCCAAGCTGTATTCATACGACCACAAGGCCATTGCCGGCAAGATCAACCGTTTCTACGGAACCAAAGAGACGGGCCAGTCATCGGAGGCTGTGGTTCGCAGAATACTCAAAGAAGTGAAAGGCTAAAGCAACAAACGGACTCATGGCAAGCTTGACATCTTATATAAAGAATCCGCGTAACATCGGGAAATCGATGTTGTACCGCTTCGGTGCTAAGCTTCCTGATGCCCCTTATTTAAAGTTAATGTACTATTTCCAAACAGGAAAGAAGCTGAACCTGAGGCATCCAAAGACTTTCAACGAAAAACTTCAATGGCTGAAGCTGCACGACCGCAAGCCAGAGTACTCTACAATGGTGGACAAGTATGCGGCCAAGGAATATGTCGCCAAAATCATTGGAGAGGAATACATCGTTCCCACCTTGGGCGTATGGGATAGTCCAGAAGAGATTGCATGGGACAAGTTGCCAAGCCAGTTTGTGCTGAAAACCACCCACGGAGGGGGCGGTAAAGGTATAATCATCTGCCGTGACAAGGAAAAACTGGATAAAGCGGAGGCCGTCAGCGATTTACGCACGGCTATGAAACGCGACTTGTACAAGAACTATCGGGAGTGGCCTTACAAAAACGTAAAGCCTAGGGTGATAGCTGAAGAATACCTTTCAGAAGAGAGCGAAAAAAACGGGATCAGGGACTACAAGTTTTTATGCTTCAACGGCGAGCCGCTTTACTGCGTGGTCATGTCAGACCG
>JAEEGJ010030571.1_pt1 | contig 10518 bp, 7 predicted proteins | sample 8958761 | NCBI WGS metagenome assembly JAEEGJ01 (sample SAMN16246546, study PRJNA631951) | gut metagenome | biome: gut microbiome; feature: rumen; material: RS-attached | host: Bos | place: Iran: Karaj | collected 2018-10
CTACTGCGAACTCACAGTGGTATCCGCCGCACTCTTGCCTGACCGGATCAGGAGCCGCCCGACTGCACATCGGACTCATAGGCAGCTTAAATGCTCGGCTGCCCCGGCACACTCCCATTGCCTGCGACGGTTTTATCACGCTCGGACTGTGGCTGAGTGTAAGTATCCGTTCCCGACTTTCATCGCTTACTCCACATCTGCGCTATGTGAAACCGGAGATGTTATCGCTCGGCTTTCGCGTCATCGCGCATCTTCGGGCTGGTACGGCTCACCGCCCCACCATCGGAAACAACGTAACTCCTGATCCCATATTCAATTGTCAAGTTTCTGTTTTCTTTTACTTGTTCATTTCAGGTCACCCCTTTGTAGTATTTATATGTAATATTATATATCGCATATTGTATTACCCGAATTTGAGAAGAATGAGCAGCGTCGGTAATCGAACTCTGCTCTGCTTCATATTCATCTGTAATTGCATATTCAATATATACTATTACTTGTTCCCGATTATATTATAACACACTATTATTATTTGTCAAGGCCTCCTCAAAATTTTTTTGAAAGAAAAAGAGCAAAGCGTCAATGCTTTGCTCTGGATTTGTATACATTATACTGATTTCGGCATCTTGCGGAACAGAACTCGCTGCGTATATCGGTGGCATAGAACAGCTTTCCGCAGTGCTTGCAGATGCGGAGTGGCTTCTTATCGTCAGTCACTGCTTTGGCAAAGGCGAGGTCTATCATTGCCTTGAGCGAATCGTACTCGCACAGCAGGTTCGGACCATTCCTGGCATCTATCTTGTAGGTCAGGCGAGGAGGTATGAACTCCGTCAGCTTTGATTCCTTGCTTATCGTGAAGCTGTACAGATACTTGAAGTATTTCTTCACCAATTCAATCGGCTCGCAGTATTTGTATTTCCGCAGGAACATTGTCGAATATATCGGACTGCGGTAGTACAGTCTCAGTTTTCCTTTCTTGTTGGCTTTATCAAGCAGGTCGATATTATCAAGAGGGAAGAATGTCTTTGCGAACTCGTTTACGTCAACTATACCGCTCTCAGTGAAGATATTGTCTCGGACTATGACACGGTTATTTTTGCCTATATCCGAGCCTGCTATGTCAGGCATTATACCGAGCAGTCCGTATTTGTGTACGAAGTCCAGTACCATTTCATTCTGTCCGAGGTCGTTCTCGGTCAGAAACTTGCCAAGATTCAAAGCGTCGGTCATTATTGCATTTTCGCTCTTGATAGGATCATACACTGAGCCATATTCGCAGGGAACAACGTACTCTGTGCCGTCTATGCTCTGTATTTCGTATTTTGTATTCTTATGCCAGTGGCTGACTAAAAGTTGTTCCATGTAAATCTCCTTGTAATCATAATAAAGAACGTTTATATTACTTGCTGATTTTATTCTAACACGCTTTTCTTCATTTGTCAAGTCGTTATTCTCGTCGATACAGCAAAACTACCTCAGATCACTCCGAGGTAGTTTCTATTTGAATATCATTTTTTAGTATTCCGACCACGACCTGCCTCTGCTTTCCGTCGTCGGTGCAGGAAATGACAGTGAGGCGATCATCGCCGAAGTCATTCAGTACCCATGTATCAGACGGCTCAACGGTTTTGTACTCGGTAACGATATATTTGTACCGTGTGCGGTTTTCGTCTATGTCAACGAGATACATTTTGTCACCTATCTGTATTTTGTCAAGGTCATTGAATATCTCAGCATATATGGTACTGTTGTGTCCTGCGATGCAATAATTACCTTTACCGAGAGCACCTGTTCCCTCGAAGTGTCCTGCCGACACTTGCAAAGCCTTATTGTCCGTTCCTTCAAGCACAGGAACTTTTATATCCAGTCTTGGTATCTCAAAGTTGATGTTATTATCAAGCAGCTTTCGGAGATATATTTCTCTGCTTATCTTACGATAGCCGTAAAAAGCCAGCACTCCAAAGCCTATTACTATCATGATCACGCCGATAATAAACATCGGCTTTTTCTTTTTTCGCTTCTTTTTCATATTGCTCCCTCGTCTGTTTTTTATATATTATATCATTTTATGCACAGAAGCGCAATATAATGCGAGAGCGTCGCCCGAAAGCGACGCCCTCCTTATGAAACTCATGGAAAACAGCTTAATTAATTATTCTTCTTCGTCTTCTTTTCTGCTCTTCTTTACAAGACCTATACCTGCAATACCCATAAGTGATGCAAGCCCTGCGAACAGCTTGTGAAGACCTGACATACCTGTCTGCGGCAGTGTATCATATTCATTTTCAGCAGCCGTCAGCTTTGCAAGTATTTCTGCAGGAACAAGAGCCTTCTGCTCGTCTGTGAGAGAATCATATATTGCTCTTGCTCTTACTATCTTGTTTTCGCAATAGTTAGTCTTATTAATGCTTCCGATAGCATTGATCTTCTCTATTGCTTTATCAGCAGCAGCCTGATCTGCGGCAGCCTTGTCCTCAGCAGCTTTCTTCTCAGCCTCTGCCTGTGCTGCTTCTGCAACTTTCTGAGCCTCCTCAGCAGCAGCAGCCTTTTCGGTTGCTTCCTTAGCGGTCTGTTCAGCTGTTGCCTGTGCCTTTTCAGCAGCGGCAGCCTTCTCAGTTGCTTCCTTAGCGGTCTGTTCAGCCGTTGCCTGTGCCTTTTCAGCAGCGGCAGCCTTCTCGGTTGCTTCCTTAGCGGTCTGTTCAGCTGTTGCCTGTGCCTTTTCAGCAGCAGCAGCCTTTTCGGTTGCTTCCTTAGCAGCCTTTTCAGCTGTTGCCTGTGCCTTTTCAGCAGCAGCAGCCTTCTCAGTTGCTTCCTTAGCGGTCTGTTCAGCTGTTGCCTGTGCCTTTTCAGCAGCGGCAGCCTTCTCGGTTGCTTCCTTAGCGGTCTGTTCAGCTGTTGCCTGTGCCTTTTCAGCAGCGGTAGCTTCCTCTTCAGCCTTTTCCTGTGCAGCCTCTGCAGCGGCTATCTTTGCAGCAACTACATCCTGCGCTTTAGCAAGTGCTTCATTAGCCTCGTTCTGAGCAGTCTTAGCAGCGTCGAGCTGTTCCTTGAGCTCAGCTACCTGCTTTTTGAGGGCTTCATCTACATTACCAGAGCTTTCTAACTCTTCTATCTGCTTTTCAGCAGCAGCAAGCTGTTCTGTGAGGTCTGATACCTTGCTATTAGCATCAGCAGCAGTCTTCTCAGCAGTTGCCTGTGCGGTCTTTGCAGCAGCAGCGCCTTCCTCTGCCTTGGTCTGTGCAGTCTTAGCGTCTGCAGCAGCCTTTTCAGCGGTTGCCTGTGCGGTCTTAGCTGTAGCAGCGTCTTCCTCAGCCTTAGCCTGAGCAGCCTTTGCAGCTTCTGCATTCTTCTCAGCGGTTGCCTGTGCTGTCTTTGCAGCAGCAGCGTCTTCCTCTGCCTTTGTCTGAGCAGTCTTAGCATCTGCAGCAGCCTTTTCAGCAGTTGCCTGTGCTGTCTTTGCAGCAGCAGCGTCTTCCTCAGCCTTAGCCTGAGCAGCCTTTGCAGCTTCTGCATTCTTCTCAGCAGTTGCCTGTGCTGTCTTTGAAGCAGCGGCATCTTCCTCTGCCTTGGTCTGTGCAGTCTTAGCATCTGCAGCAGCCTTTTCAGCAGTTGCCTGTGCTGTCTTTGCAGCAGCGGCATCTTCCTCTGCCTTGGTCTGTGCAGTCTTAGCGTCTGCGGCAGCCTTCTCAGCGGTTGCCTGTGCGGTTTCAGCAGCAGCCTTTTCGTCCTCGGCAGTTTTCTTATCTTCGAGTGCATCATAGAGCTTCTCGGCGTAATCAAGAACCTTTGCATTCGCAACGTTTGCCTTCTGATCTGCGGTCAGGGCATTATATGCTGCTCTTGCGGTCTCAATAGCACTCTTACTCTCTGCTGTCAGTTCAATATCACCGATTACATCAATCTTGGTCTTGGCATTTTCAATTTGAAGATCTGAATACTTCTTCTCACCTGCTGTCAGTGTTGCGTAATTGGAAACAAGTGCCTTCTGTTCATCTGTTGCCAGAGCTTCATATGCTGTTCTTGCTGCATCAATGAGTGCCTTGCTCTCGTTTGTCAGAACAACTTCACTGATAGCATTGATCTTTTCGATTACAGCATCAGCAGCAATGCGGTCTGAAACAGCCTTCTCGGCAGCAGTGAGCTTATCAGTTGTAGCCTTTGTGACCTTTGCACTCTGAGCCTCTGTCAGGTTTGCATATGCAGCTCTTGCAGCCTCTACAGCTTCCTTATCAGTGGATTTGATATTCTCAACAACAGGAAGTGCATTGATCTTATCTGTTACAGCCTGTGCTGCCTTTGTATCGTCAATATCCTTGACCGCAGCCTTTGCAGTCGTAACGGCATTGTTCATATCTATGATTGCCTGAGCTACCTGTGCTTCGGTAACATTATCATTTGTGGAAATTGCATTTGCATCGGTGATAGCAGAGATGAGCGCCAAAGCAGGATCAGCGTACACCGTCTTTTGGATCGTTGCGAGGTATGTATTTGCAGCTGCGATAGCCTCGTTCAGAGAAGTCTTGTCAACAGCTACGACATTAACAGTAAGGTTCTGGTTGAGTGTATTGTAGTTATCAGTATCTGTTGGTGTATATGTCGCTGCGAAAGGATTATTGCCTACATTGCCTACACTTGTTGCAGGAGCGTCCCAAGCCCAGCCGTCAGGGAGTGTTACATCAGACAGCTTCTTGCCGTAAGCGACGGTCAGACCTGTTACTGCATCGGGTGTCGGGTCAGCCTTTGCAACATTTACAGTAAAATCACGCTCAATAGCTGTATAGTTCGTACTTGAAGGTGTGAATACCGCTGTGAATGTCTGCTCACCTGCGTTTCCGACAGATGTTGTCGCAGCGTCCTTCCAAGCCCAAGTACCGCCCTCAACTGTAGGAAGTGCAACATTGGCAAGTGTCTGTCCGTAGGTTGCATTCAATGCCGCAACAGCAGCAGGAGTTGCCGGAATCGCCGTTACAGCAACCGTCAATTCTCTCTGGACAGCCTTATAATTTGTGGTATCGGTAGGCGTGAATGTTGCTGAGAATGTGTTATCGCCCACATTGCCCACGCTCTGTGTATCATCGTCCCAAGCCCATGTGCCGCCGTCCACGGTCGGGAGCGTCACATCAGCAAGTGTCTTGCCGTAAGCGGCTGTCAGACCTGTTACTGCTTCAGGTGAAGAATCCGCCTTGTTTATCGTGAAGTCTGCGCCGGTGAAGTTGATATTGTAATTATCACCAGCGGAGAGCGTGCCCTGTGTGATCGCATAAGTGTTCACAGCTTCGCCCTCTGCACGGGCAAGCGCACCTGTGAAAGCATCTGTGCCAAATAATGCACCGGCGGTATATGTAAGCACCGGATCGTCCTCGCCGTATTTCTTACTCTTTGCATCGGCGGTTACGTTCACATCTGCCTTGTTGATCTTCCAAGTCAGCGCGATATTCTCGCCTGCATAATCGCCCTTGCCGTTGATATGTATCGTGTATGTGCCTGCATTTGTGGCAGAAGCGGTGTCGCCCTCTGTTGTAACAAGCTCATAGTCTGTATCCTTGACAAGCGTAGTCTCGCCGTATTTGAGGACTGGTGTCTTTTCCGTGCCGTCGTATGTTAAATCGGCAATAGCGACATTATCGGCGGTCAGTTCAACAACACTGTGGGTATACGTTACTTTAAGGCTCTGAATATCAAATACATCATTTTGAATTGTGACACTATCGGCTTCACCTGTCCATGTCAGCTTATATATGTTTTTCCAATAGTTGGGCTGAGATTCAGGGTGAGGCTGAAACTTCCCCGCTACTTCCGTGGTCCATCCGCCAATATCGTCGCAGTCAGTGCTAACGATCTCAATTTTTGTGATCTTTCCTCCATCTGCTTTGAAAGTGTTTTTGCCATAATCATAAAAGTTTTCATCGTAATGTGCATCCCCATTTTCTGCTTCGACCGTAACACCGTCTTTACTAAATGAACTATCCCCCGAAGCATACATTTCATCGGCGTCCCACGAAACGGTTTTGCTAACGGTAATGGACTGCTTTATTTTCAATGTGATAGTAAGACCTGTTGAATACGGCTTTATCTGGAAATCAGCAGTAGCTTCGCCAGCCTTATAGTCTGCTGTCTCGGCAATACTTGCCTTGACCGTATACTGTCCGACAGCGGTCGGGACTGTCTCGGAATATGTACTGTCGTCAGCGCCCTTTACCTTATATTTATATGTAACTTCGCCGTTTCCGGTGTTGCCTGTAACTTCGGGTGTACTCGGTGTACCCTTGTACTGCCAGTCGGCAAGTGTGACAGTCGGAGTAATGGACTGCTTTATCTTCAATGTGATAGTGAGCTGACCTGTTCCCGTCTTGGCTTCGTCCGTTCCCGGAGTTATCGTAACCACTGACGGTGTTCCATCTGCAACTGCACTCATACCGACCGGAATCGTACCTGTCAGCAGTGATGCTACAAGAATACAGCTGATTATTCTTTTAGATGTCATATTTTCACCTCATTTATCGGTTAATTTACGTTGATCGCAAGGTCTATCTCCGCACCATTGAGCGGAGTTTTGTCCTGCAATGTGAAACAATCATATTTGAGTTTTGCGGCATAGTCTCCCTTGTCAAGTGCGTGGGAGAGCTTGATCTCACCGACCTTTTCATCGGGAGCAATATCGTCGCTCTGCCATAGTGTCTCACCGTCAAGGGTGAGTGTCAGGCGGAAATAGCAGGCGTTATCCTTGGGATTGTGAAATGGTACGGACTGCTTTTCCGTGTCCGCCTTGAAGTCAAGGGCTTCAAAGCCGGGGATATTGATATTGCTGCTGTCGGCTTGGGCGCTTTGGGTGACAGCTTGCTGTGTATCAGACGAACTGTCCTTGCCGCCGTTACAGCCGCATAGCAGACTTACACTGAGTGCTGCTGCAAGAAAAGCCGCAAACACTCTATCCAGTTTTTTCATTTGTTCACGACCTTTCTGTATCTCGTCCCACCCGAGCCGCAAACCGCAGCACGGTGGGAACAAAGCTATAACTCACTTAAGATTCATGAACTGAAAAACTTATTTTTTGCTTATCATCAACTGTCACCTCTAAGCCGTCAGAAGTTTCAGTAGCTTTGAATATGACTTTTCCAGTCATATCGTCCAGTTCTCCTTGTTCTTCAACACCACCTAAACAAAAATAACGATATTCACTTTCCTCATCCTCACTGAGATTTAAAAATACATAATACGCACCAGTATCTGATTCTGTAACCTTTGCATAACCGCTTATGGATATATCTGCTCTTACAAGCTTAAAACTCTTATTTTTAGGGAAACTACACCAATAATTTTTAAAACTATAACCGGACGTAGAATCAGCGCTTGTAACAATATCCCCAACGTGAAGAATATCTCCTGTTTTCAAGGAAGGATAGGTTTTAGGTGTAACAACAGCATTCTCCACCTTCGCCGTAAAGGTAACTGTATCAGAATAATCACCGGCAGGCTTGTCGCTGTAATCCTCTACAACGATACCTATCGGGACAGAAAAGCCGCTTGTCTGTTCAAGCAATTCCTTAGAAATATCAAGAGAAGTTGTATCGGTTGCGTCTGCATAGGTCTTTTCTTTCTCTGTTTCGCCGCAGAGCTTATAAGCGACAGTGTTTTCACCTGATGTAAGCTTCCATGAATTTTCGGAAGTTGCTGTCACATTAAGCTTCTTTCCCTGTGCAAGAGTTCCTGTTGCTGTGAGATTACCAATGCTGTTCCAGCCGCTGTTCGCAACTGCAAGCGTTGCAGGAATGGTGAGGGTGTAGTCGCTGGTGACAGTTTCACCGTCTGCGTTTGCGACAAAGCTGCTGAATGTCATCGGCGCAGCCATGACCGCAATTGCACACACAAATGCTGATGTTTTTCTTAATTTTTTTCTCATAAGTCATATCCTCCTTATTATGGAATCATGGATTATATTATAAGCGGTTTATCTGACCGCTTGTAAACAACGCAAAAAGCGCACCCCACGGGAAACACTTATCCCATGTGATACGCTTTTATCAACAGATATTGAATTGTAAAAAGGGCACAGTTAGCCTGTTCTGTTCTGTTCTGTTCTGTTCTGTTCTGTTCTGTTCTGTTCTGTTCTGTTCTGTTCTGTTCTGTTCTGTTCTGTTCTGTTCTGTTCTGTTCTGTTCTGAGTTTAGCAGTCAGTTGCATATTTGTCAACCCCTATTTTGACAATTATTATGGCATTTTTTGCCCTTTGGTATGTTATATTATAACATATTTTCAAAACAATTTAATTAATATTTTGTAAACAAATTATATAAACAGTTGACTTTTGGAAGAATTATACCGTAGGTATTGCTCATAAACCCTCCTATGATATGACTATACTTGAATTATCAGGCATTCTATGGTATAATAAGTACTGATCGAACGATACTAACTATATATCTAATATGGGAGTTAGTCTATGAAACGTGAAGATATACGGAAAATGGCTCGCGACATCATTGAAAGCGGTGCTGTTGAGTCGGATTATATTGAATACAAGAAGTCTGCCAGCGGCAGAGATACCATACTCAAGACCGCCTGCGCTTTCTGCAATAACTACATGAACCGCGAGATCGGTCTTATCTTTATCGGCGTTGAGGAAGTCGACGATAAGGAAAACGGAATAAAAGCTGTTCCTAAGAGACCTATTTCGGGAGTAGACGACGAAAAGATCGAGTCTACTGAAAACAGCATTAAGTCTCTGCTTTCCAACATAACACCTGCTCCAAAATATCATCTTCTTCAAGACGAGATAGACGGCAGGACATATATCATTATAGCTGTGGAGCCCGGCAACGACGGTCCGTATGAGACTAAGCAGCAGGCTGAAAAGGATAAGAGCATTAATCTTAAGGCAGGCAGATATATCCGTGTCCGCCGCGATACAAGGCTTCCAAATAAGCGCGAGGAATTCGAGCTCCTCAAAAAGTTTGCAGACTTCCATTTCTCGTCCGAGCTCAATGAAACAGCTACGATAGACGATCTCAACTATGAGTATATGAAAGAGTACCTCATTGCGACCAACGCCAAGCCTGATATTCGCTCAATGCCAAAGCTCGATATGGCTAAGGCTATGGGACTTATCAGCCAAAGCGATTACAGCGGTTACCGCGCCAAAAATTTCGCTGTTCTGATGTTCGCGGACAAGCCGCAGGACTTCATTCCTTATGCGAGAGTTGAGGTCATTCGTGAGGCTGTCGGAACAGATAAAATGGTATCGCAGGCGTTTGACGGTCCGATATGGATACAAGCAAAGCGAGTTATCGACTATTTCAGTGAGACGATAATGTCCGCATATACAGTCCGTGAGCCCGACCGTGTCGGACATAGAATGGTCTATAACTACCCGCTTGCAATGTTCTCCGAGCTTGCGACCAACTGCATACTCCACAAGGAATATAGCAGAAAAGAATACATCGGTATTTACATCTACAAGGATCATATCTCCTTTATCAATCATAACAGACCTGTTCCGCCTGTCACTATTGAAGCGATGAACAGCGATACAGAGTTCCGTGACCGTGTATATCTCAATCCCGAACTGAAGGAGATGTTCTTCTCGCTTGATCTGATAGAGTCCTACGGTTCAGGTATACGCAGAGCAAAAAATGCCATGAAGGAGAATGGCTCTCCCGAGCTCGTCTTTGAGCCGAGCAATGATACCGACGACTATACTATGGTAACTGCGTATATCAATGAGGAATTCGCAAGAATTCAAGCTGAGGAAACAGAGAATTCCAACCGACAAGAAAACCGACAAGAAAACCGACAAGAAATTGATATTGAAAAAGAAATAATCTCTTGCTTATTGAATGATCCGAAAATCACACGAGATAAACTTGCTGAGCAGCTTGGAGTTCCTATGCAAAAGGTCAAGTATCGCCTTGAAAAGCTCCAGCGCGAGGGAAGAATATATCGTAAGGGTTCAACCAAATCCGGCGAATGGGTCGTAACTAATAAAAGTTGCAACTAAGCTGCAACCATCGACACGGCACATATCAACTCTTTCGGATGGAACTAAGAAAGCCAATCGCCAAGAAAAATCAAATGATTTTCAAATAACTTGGCACTCTAAGTGGCACTCGAAATGGCACTCGAAACGAGATCGTCAAAGAAGCAATAAGCATCTTGATGAACAAGAAAAAAGCAGGGATAAACGCTTCTTTTTCAGAAGTATCCCTGCTATATATCCATTGAACGTCGGCTTATTATTTGGAGGAGAATGCGCCACTTTTGGCACTTGTTTGGCACTTATTTGTACTAAAAATCGTCTGAAATCGCTTGAAGTTACTATAAATGGAGCTTCAAAATTCCGCGAAATACAGCCATTTTCGCATTTTACTAAAAACTACTAAAAGGCTCGGGATTAATTCAATTCCCGTACGGGTCACTTTGTCTATTTTACAAAATAGATATTTCACAAAAAATCCCCGATTTTTCGGGGATTTTTTGCATTCTCAGGGTCGAAAAATTTTTTCAATTTTCATAGATATATTT
>JAEEGJ010030572.1_pt1 | contig 10518 bp, 9 predicted proteins | sample 8958761 | NCBI WGS metagenome assembly JAEEGJ01 (sample SAMN16246546, study PRJNA631951) | gut metagenome | biome: gut microbiome; feature: rumen; material: RS-attached | host: Bos | place: Iran: Karaj | collected 2018-10
GGTGGCAGCATAGGAATGACCCTTCGTGCCTGCGCGGTGACCGCCGCGCAGCAGCGTGGCCCCCGGCTGGATGGCACGCTCCACCTTCTCGGTGACGCTCTCCAGTGCGCGGGCTTCCACCAACGGACCCATATCTACGCTCTCGTCGGCGCAGACATCGCCCACTTTCACCTTTGACATCTTGTCGACAAGGATTTTCGTGAAGGCCTCCTTCACTTCCTTCTGTACATAGACGCGCTCAGCATTGTTACAGATCTGTCCGTTATTACCGATGCGGCTGTCAACAATCCACTGGGCAGCACGCTCCAGATCGGCATCCTTCATGACAATGGCCGGAGCCTTGCCACCCAATTCGAGACTCACTTTCGTGATATTCTTCGCTGCAGCGGCCATGATGCTCTCACCGGCAGCAACGGAACCCGTTACGCTGACGATGTCAATCTTCGGGCTTCCTGCCATCTCATTGCCGATGACGCTACCCTTGCCCGTCACGATGTTGATGACACCAGCGGGCAGCCCCGTCTCAGCCACCACCTTGGCGAACTCGGTACAGTTCTCTGGCGTTAGCTGTGAGGGCTTGATGACGATGGTGCATCCGGCAATCAGCGCAGCACCAGCCTTACGTGCGATGAGGAAGAACGGGAAGTTCCAGGGCAGGATACCTGCCACAACGCCGATGGGCTTCTTCGTCAGCAGTATCGTTTCGTTGGGACGGTCCGAGGGGATTATCTCTCCCTCGATATGACGTGCGAAGGTCGCCATATACTCGAAATAAGCGATGGTGGCACCTACCTCAATAGCAGCCCATGTACGCGTCTTGCCCTGCTCGCGCATAATGATTTCCGTAAACTCCTTCTCGCGTTTCTTGATGCCTTCAGCCATCTTCAGCAGATAGCCTGCACGCTCGATGGCAGGTGTCTTGCCCCATGCTTTCTGTGCATTGCGCGCAGCATCCAGTGCGCGGTTCACATCTTCAATGGTACCTTCCGGCTGACGGGAGATGACTTCCTCTGTCGAGGGGTTCAACACATCGATCCACTGGCCGTTCGAACTCTCGCAGAACTGGCCGTTGATGTACATTTGTAAGTCTTTCATACGTTTTAATAGTTTGTTAGTTCAGATTAGTTTTCAAATCAATCGCAAATATACAATAAAGATACGATTCTACCAACGGAACCTCTGGAAAATTATGATTTATTGTGGTTTGTTGTGTCTTAGTAAAACCTTCGGAGCAAGCTCGGCAATCGATGCAAGCATCATTGCACTCACTTAATCGCAATCATGAGCTTCGCTCGAGCTTGCTCCCATTCGGGACAGCCCGAGCGAGCTCGGCAGTCCTCTCATTTAATCGCAACCTTCTTTGACCTAAAGGTGCAAAGTGTGGCGCTGCAATGAACTTTGTTCGAGCTTGCTCACGCTCGGCAATCGATGCAAGCATCATTGCACTCACTTAATCGCAATCTTGTGTCCATTGTGGATATAGAGGCCCTTCTGCGTGGGCTGGGCTGAGAGCTTGCGGCCCTGCAGGTCGTACCACGCGGCAGCGGAATTCGTGAAATACGTTGTTGAAAGAATTCCCGTCGTTTCATCAGAGCCGTCGTCGAAGCCGAGGCTGAAAGCGCGGACCTGGGACGTGGGCTCTCCGCAGGTGAGGCCGTCGAGGTGGAAGTAGGCGCGGAAGGCGCCGATGGTGTAGCCCTCCATGCTGGGCCAATAAAGCGTATTGTTCTCGCCGAGGTAGAGATTCGTGGCGGGCGAGGCGTAGATGGGCTCGGGGGAGAAGGTGCCGCAGAAAGTGATGCTTGTGTTGCCGCCCAGGTCACAGGTCTTGTAGCGCGTGGTCGCGTCGATGGTCACGCCGGTGAACACGGGATTGGTGATGGTTGGGTTGGTCGTGTCCTCGTCCCACTTAATAAGATAAGGTGTGCCGGCCACGAGGTTGCCTTTGTAGGTGTCATTGTCAAAGACTGTGGTGAAGTTCAGCGTCAGCGTGCCGTTGTCGAATGTGCTGGAGGTCTCGTCGAAGGCCATCACCGTTATACCGTACCCACTTATCGGAGAATCGTCTGCGCCCAGGTCATAGTCGAACGGCAGGCACAGCGTGTTCCATTTGCCGTCCCTGTAGAGGGTGCGGCCTTTCAGCGTCACGTTGAACTTGCCACCGTTATTGGCAGCTGCGGCAATGATAGTAGCATTGTCACCGTTGTTGGCAAGGTCAAGCGTTCCGTTATTGGTAAGGGTGATTTCGTCGACGTATGCCCGCTTCGAAGAGGTCGCCAGCGTGATGGTTACGTTACCTGTGACATTCGAGAGATTTACGGTGCAGAGTGTCCAGTTGCTGGTGGGGGTGAATGATGTTTCATCGGCTGTGGCACCAGTAACAGTGACATTCAACTTGCCAGTGTCGCTGCCATATTTTTTGAGATAGAACGTCAGTGTGCCACCGCCTGTAAGCGTGATGTTGCTGGTGGTCATAGAACCATTTGCGCTACCTGATCCAAATTTCAGACATCCTCCTTTTGCATAGGCACCATTATTAGCGCCAGCGAAAACGGAAGTAATATCGTTCCACTTTTTATAATCAAGATATTGATAGGATGTAGAAATGGCTTGAGACGATTCACTTCCTGAATAATTACTCAATCCTTCGTAAAGCAACGTCTCTCCCATAATCAAAGCAGGATTACTAACTGTCAGCGTGTACGAGGCCGTTCCTCCGCTGTAGTCGTCATTACCGGCGAAGGTGGCAGTGATGGTGGTTGAGCCTGCTGCAACGAGCGTCACCTCGCCAGTGCTGGCATCTACAGTTGCGACATTTGTGTTGCTGCTGCTGTAAGTGACGATCAGATTGGCGGGCGTGGTGGTGAGCGTCGGCTCGGTGAAGTCCTCGCCAATACTGGCCGTAGCCTCAGACTGGCTGAAGCTCATCGTCACATCCTGCTTATAGGTAGGCTGCACATAGTCGTCATAGTCGAACGCCGTGGTGGTCATCGTGCCCCAGATGTACTCCTCTAACCCCGGATAGTCTATAAAGGGGTTGCGGTTGTTCTGTATGGCATAGACAGCATTGTTGCGGGCGGTCTCCTTCTCGCTGACGGGGTCGTCCTTTGCCCACTTCATCAGCATGTTCAGCTGCCAGGTGGTGAAGGCGGGATAGGTCGTGCCGTCGAGCACATAGCCCACTTCGGTGGTAGCACCATAATTGGTAACCCAGTCGGCCAGTTTCTCCTCATAGCAGGTCACCATATAAAAATAGGTACGTGCGAAGTCGCCCTTGTACTCGTCGGCAGGTTCGAAGACGGTGCCAGTATAGCCACTGACTGAGCATGGGCCGAGTTTGCTAAAGTCACCGCTCGAAGAGTAAGTGGGGCTGCTTGTCTCGCCGTATGGGTTGTTGGAGCGTCGGCCATTGATGTAGCCGTCGGTGGGGTAGATATGGTGGAGGTCGGTGAACATAGGCATTACTTCTCCGCCGAACCAGCTCTTCGGGAACGAGTGTTCGCGGTTGTAGCAGTCGCCCTCACCATGATAGGTTTCGCCTTTGCTGGCAGGTTCATAGTTTGTGATGTTCGAGTACATATCCCAAATCTTGCCGTCGTTGCGCAGGTCAGTGGTCTTGAATGCCTCCCACAGGTCTTTATATTGCTGCTCCGTACGATTGTAGATGATTCCGCACATCGCCGTCTTCAATGCCGCTCCCGTCTTGCCGTCAGCGTTCTGGTAGTAAGCAATGGCAGGGTCGATGCTGGCTTCTTCCGTCAGGAAATCTTCGACGTTCGACCAGTCGGCATCACCCTTCACGCGGGCGTAGTAGACGGTGTAGGGCGACAGGCCGGTGAAAGTGTAGCTTGTGCCAGTGACGGTGTATTCGCCGATGAGGGAGCCGCTGCCGGAGCCGGAGGATGGAGTGGTGATGCGGACTTGGGTCACGCGCATGCGTTTGTTGCTGGATGCCTTGTTGAGGAACTCGATGGTGGTCGGTCCGGATACGGGGGAGTCGAGGGTGTAGGTGGCGGTGCCAGCAGTGCCGCCAGTTACCGATTTAGTGCCCATCGAGGTACCGCCGACATAGAGTTCGATGTCGCAGGAGCCGCTTTCGCTGAATGGCCAGTCGTAGTCGAATTCAACGGCTGCGACACCATTGACAATCGAGGGGGAGGTGAGGGTGCCGCCATAGCGGATGACTGGGGAACCTTGGTCGCCGCGGCAGGATGTCGCGGTCCACGTGCCGAGGTCGCCGCCCGATATGGTTTGGTCAACATAATTGTTGCCACCAGGCGTGAAGCTGATGTTAGCGAAGGTTTCGGTCAAGGTTTCGCCAGAGCCGCCGCCACCACCGGTCGTGAACTGGTCGTCGGAGGCGAGCTGGAGGGTGTACGACGATACACCGTCGCAGGCTGTCCACGAGGCAACGGCGTTGGTGGCGGTGACATCGGTGACAGTTAAATCAGGCACGGTGACGGCGGGCTGCAGCGCCCACGCCGTAGCTGTCGTTAATACTGCGAACAGCAGGGTCATGGCCGCCCGACTAAGGAATGTTCTCGTAAACGTTCTCTCCATAATGGTTATGTCATTTAATTGTTGTCAGTCACTGACCCGGCCCCCGGCCCCTAAAGGGGTGGGTAGAAGCGCGGCAGCCGCAATCTGCCTGCAAAGGTACGCATTTCTGCGGACAAAATGCTTCGCAGGAGCGTTTTTTTTCTTGCCACTCTTTCTGCTTTTTCTGGGTGCCATCATTCTTAATAATTCTCAAAAACAGGCACAAAGATAGTCATAATTCAGTGAAAACGAGTAAATTTGCAACATACTTTAAGGTACCTCTATGCGTCATCGCCATTGGCCATCCCGCTGAACAGCCTACTCCAAAAGACAAGTGGAAGCCTGAAAATGTATCCTATAACGAGTTTGGCGGTAAAGCCGAGTGATGGACTTGATGGCAAATGCTATAGTCTATACGAAGAATAGAGCGTTTCCGAAAACTTATAAAATAGCAGGAGCAACATCCATCGTGGTGTTGCTCCTGTTAATCTTCCTCATCCTCTTCCATCCGGCATGTTCTGTGAGTTTCTCGACGGGCCTCTCGCCAGCGAGGAAAATACTGGTCCATGAGGGCATGGAAGCGGGCGTTGTGACTTGGTTCCAAGAGGTGGCATAGTTCGTGAACCACAACATGTTCGACGCACCATTCCGGCAACAGTAGGACGTAGGCTGATATGCAGATGCTGCGGTCTTTGATATTGCACTGGCCCCAGCGTGAGATGGTGGGCTTGTAATAGACGATGCTAGGCTGGACGCCCATCTCTTTGGTATGTTTTTCCATCATTGGCTCCACCAGAGCCTTCAACCGCTTCAATGCTTCATCGGCCTGGGCGCGAGTGGCCAAAGGCAGTTTGTTGAAGAACTCTGCCCGTTGCTTCTGACGCTCATACGTCTTCTTCTTTGCTTGGCCAATCCACTCACGATGCTCCTCGATGAATGCCATCACCTTCTGGCGAGGCATTCCGATGGGTGCCGACACATGCACATCGCCGTTCTTTACGATGCGCATCGACAAACGGCTCGTCCGCCTGTATGTTACTTGTATCGCCAATTCTTAGCCTATTTCGCTTCGATGTTAATCTTGGGTATGCGGCCGTCTTTCATACGCTGGAATTCGCGGAAGGCGGTAGTGCGACGGAAACCGTTGCCACCAGAGGGGATGCCGTCGTGATAGAACAGGTATGACTTGCCCTTGAAGTCGATGGTGCCGCCGTGGATGGTAAAAGAGCCTGGAGACTCGTCGGTGATACGGCCTTCGTAATGCCACGGACCGTGGATGCTCTTGGCCGTCGAGTATGCCCAATGCTCAGGCACGCCACCAGCGGCATACTCCAGGAAGTAGGTATCACCAATCTTATATATCCACGGAGCTTCCTCAAAGCCGGTCTTCATCACCTTCTTGTGAAGCTGATAGTCCATCTTCATGCATTTTGGTCCGAACTGTGCCTCGTCGTCCAGCATAGCGCGCATGTCGCAGATGCCGTTGTTGGCAAAGCTCTTGTCGATGCTGATCATGTCCTCGTTCAACTTGGCATACCAACAGCCGTTGTTGCCCCAGAAGAGCCATGCTTGCCCGTCGTCATCGATAAACACCGTGGGGTCGATGAACCCCCAGTCGCCAGGGATAAGCGGCTTTCCGATGGGGTCAGCCCAAGGACCTTCCGGACGGTCGGCTACGGCTACACCAATGCCGTGCAGATGCTTAGTGGTGTCTTCTGCGGCCACATACCAATACCACTTGCCGTTGCGCTCGATGGCCTGCGAGGCCCAGGCATTGTCGCCCTGCTTGGCCCACTTGAAGTTGGCGGTGGTCAATACGATGCCGTGATCCGTCCAGTGTTCCATGTCGGTAGTGGAAAACAGCTGCCAGTCGGGCATGCGGAAATACGTTGCCGTGTCCAGGTCGTGACCTGTGAACACATAGAGGCGGTCGCCCGATACCACTGGAGCTGGGTCGGGGTTGTACAGATGGTTGTTCACGCGCTTTTGCGCTTGCAATGTGACGGCCAACAACAGCGTGATGGCTGTGAGAATGGTTCTTTTCATATCGATACTTTCATAAACTATCCTAATATTGGGTGCAAATATACAACAAAATCAAGAATAATGATTACTTTTGCCTTGTTTTTAGATTGGCATGAGCAAAAAACATCTTGATATTTCCCATAAATCCTAATAATTGTAGAAGGGTATAATTGCTTCGAGCTTGCCTGTCATTCGGCTGTGTATGTCCGCAATCCACTTCTCCCATTCCTTTGCCGTCACGGTCTGGCCTTTCTGCTTATAGAGCTTTCCATTCAGGATATTATCCAAACAAATAAAATGGCAAAAATTGACAAAATCCAAAGAAATAATTCATTGAAAGTTGACAAAATCCAAAGAAATCGACTTTAACTTACCTCAACTGATGTGATTAGTGTTTTGTTTCGTCTTGTGCTACCCAAAGGAGTTAACGGATCATTCGGTAAAGGACTTTTGAACCATCAATATGTCAGGATTTCACGTTCTATCGTCGAAAAGTGTGATATTTTACACATTTTTCTTCGATAGAATGTGAAATTTGGCTGTATCATACAATTAATCGCCAATCTATTCGGGGAAAAAATGAAGTTTTTCCTGACGCTTCAGGGGGTGCACTTCCAACCCGGTTTAATTAAAAATTCAATGCAATCTTTATTCGCATCACTGCGTTTTTTAAGATAAACTAACGTATAAAAGAAAAATATCCGCATCCCTGCGTATCAATGTCATCTTTCTTTTTCGCTGCAAACATTGTGAATAATCGTGGTGACGGAGAGTGGAATTGATGTAAGTATGTGTGAGAACGCTTGCTTGTGTCATCGAGTATGACGTGTCGTGTATAGCCCTTTTTCTGTGCATGGTAACATGGCAGGCACAGCGTCATGCAAGGAATTCCGCGAGAATTTCCGTGGAATACCCATGTTGTGGAACCTGTTCATCAGGTGTAACAAGATGTGGAAGGCTGCCACGGAAATTGTCGTGGAATCGGCTTAGCCGCCTGTCCTTGTCATGATTAGCGAGCACCGCCATACCTTTGCACCGAAAAAGGGTAGGAGCGACATGTCCTCCGATGCCGTCATACACGGCAAGCCCTCGCGCGTACATTATATTAATTAAAGTAGAGTAGGATCCCCCCCTCTTTTTCATGTTTTTACAGGTGAAAAGTCTCGTAGGAACGGTTACAAGACTTTCCGGGTCTTGTAAGTGTTAATATAAGAGATTTCGTGTTCCAAAATCTTGTTTTGCTATCATAACGTTTTTCTTTGCAGCGTGTTCCGGCACCACCTGTGCCATGATTTAAAAGAAGTTGTAGTAAAGAGAAACGTTATGAGGACATTCTGGTATTTTACATTGATACTGACGGTAGTGTATGCCATCTATTATACGATTATCATTGCCATCGACCTTCACCGCAAGCCGAAGAAGGCCGATAGCGGTGAGCTGATACTTACCGACGGCATCCTGGATGACGGCGAAGTCGCTAGCGACGGAGTAGTTGTGACCACCGAGCAGCCCCACGAATTCTACGAGACTCCCGAGGGTGGTTTTAGTGATGACGCCCGCTATGCGGGCTATGAGCCGGCAGGTGACCTTGACAAAGGCTACGACTGTGGACTTGAAAATGATGAAGAGGAGGATGCGTTTTACGAGCAGATCTCTACGCCGGAAGGCTTCGATGCCTATCTCAACGAGGAGGGCGCTGAGGTTGACACCGATAATTTGGCATCTTATGTCATTGATGAGCTGGAGGAGATGTATGGCTTTGAGGTCGTCCAGGAAGAGAGCAAGAAGCTCGATACCATCATCCCCCAGATAGAGGAAGAATATACACCTGAAGACTTTGCCCTGCTGCTTATACAGCCAAAGCCAAAGTCCAGCAGGGGGGTGGAATTGATAAATGCGATGCGACCATTGATGCTATGAAGGATGTGAAAAGAAGAAAGACCTGGCCAGGTGTCGTGCCGCCGAGTATGCTGCGTGTCTCTACCGTGATGGTGCTGCTGGCATGTAGCATCACAGCACTCTTTGCCGAGAACAACGGCAGTGCCGTGAACTACAACGGTGGCTATGAGTCTTTGCAGGATGCTGCCCTGTGGGTGATAGGTCTGATGTCCTACACCGTTGAGGTGGTGTATGCCATCGCAGGTATCTTCATCATCTATAATGCCACCGCCATCTATATCAAGCTTCAGACCGGCGAGGGTGGGGTGGTGAAGAGCAGCCTGATGCTCGTAGGCGCCTGTCTCTTCCTGGCTACCGCCATGACGGTGCTGCCTGCATTCTTCGGCTATGACTATATGCAGAGGGGAAAGACGGTGTTTAATCCGCTGTGGTAAAGGGCTGTAGCCCAAATTAGGAATGTGAGTATTTAATGATATAGTTTGTTTTAGTGTTTATTTAAAATGTAAAGTTCTATGAAAATGTTTATTGTTAATGCCTTGTCAAGGGCTTACCTTGGGGTTAAGGGCGTCGTGACTGACCGCCGCTTCCTCACCCTGCTTTGTTGTGTACTGTTCGTTGGTGTTTCTGCCTTCGCACAGGGCGGTACGGTGATTACAGGCGACCCGGGCCAGCAGGCTTTGGGTAATGCCGCCGACCAGATCCGTACGTACATTCCCTATGTGAAGACGCTGTGCTACGCCCTTGCAGGTGTCGTCGCTTTGCTTGGTGCCATCTCTGTGTACATCGCCATGAACAACGAGGAGCAGGATGTCAAGAAGAAGATCATGATGGTCGTCGGTGCCTGCATTTTCCTGATTGCAGCTGCCGAGTCGTTGCCTCTGTTCTTCGGTTACACTACTGGCACAGCCGCACCTTAACGTCCCTAATGTTATGTCGGAGATGACCGATTATCCTGAGTACCCGGTTTTCAAGGGGTTGCAACGGCCCCTTGAATTCTTCGGGTTCCGTGGCCGCTACATCGTATGGGTCGCGGTGACCGCCGGTGCTTCCCTCCTTGGGTTCTTCATCCTTTACGCTGTTCTTGGCGTGCTCTGGGGTTTTGTCTTTGCCTTGACGGCACTTGTCGTTGGTAGTGGATTTATCTTCTTCTACCAGCAGAAAGGTCTTTACTCGAAGAAGGTGGAAATAGGTGTTTTTGTAGTTAGGAGTGTTGAATGTTGAATTTTGAATTGTTCGTCGCTGGCGAATTATAAATTGAGAGTTAAGAATGTTGATTGTTGAGTTTTGAATTTAAAGTTTTGCTTTAAGAATTATATAATATATGTTGACGTTGTGTGTGATATTGGTATCTGTCAGTGTGGCGTGTGGCATTGGACTCAGCATCTGGCTGTTCGGTACTGGCGGTAAGCGCAGCAAGGTTTTCCAGGACATCTATTTCACGATAGAGGATGTTGACGGTGTTGGTGTGGTCTATACCAAAACCGGCGAGTATTCCGCCATTGTCAGGATGGACAACCCTGTTACGAAGTACAGCGCTGACATCGACATGTACTATGCCTTCACCTCGCTGATGGAGCTGGTGCTGCAAACCCTCGGCGAGGGCTATGCTGTGCATAAGCAGGATATCTTCATCAAGAAGGCCTTCCATATCCCTGCCGAGGAACGGGGCAAGAAGCTCAGCTTCCTGACCGCGTCGTATTACCGTTTCATGGACGGCAGGCAGTATATCGCTCAGGAAACCTATCTGACCATTACCCAAGAAAACAAGAAGAACGGCCTCTTCAGCTATGACGCCTCGAAGTGGCGTGACTTCCTGGTGAAGATTCATAAGGTCGTAGACCAGCTGCAAGACGGTGACATCACCACTGCCGAGCTGTTGGACGTCACGGCAGCGAAAGACTATGTTGACCGCTTCTTTGCCATGAACTTCCGTGACAGGATCGTCTCTATGGATAACTACAAGGTCGATGGTGACGGTATCGCCATCGGCGACCGCCAGATGAAGGTCTTTTCTTTGCTGGATGTTGATAAAATACAGATGCCGGGTGTGTTGCG
>JAEEGJ010030574.1_pt1 | contig 10517 bp, 9 predicted proteins | sample 8958761 | NCBI WGS metagenome assembly JAEEGJ01 (sample SAMN16246546, study PRJNA631951) | gut metagenome | biome: gut microbiome; feature: rumen; material: RS-attached | host: Bos | place: Iran: Karaj | collected 2018-10
ACGCCTTCCGTGATGACGAGGATGCCGCCACCCGTCTTGGCCACCACCTCGGTTGCAACCTTCAGTTTCTTCTCCAAGTCTTCCATGTTATTATGGCGATACTTGTATTTGTTGCCGATGTGCAAACGAATGCCGTCAAGCAGGCAGGCGTGGGCCTCGTTGTCGTAAACGATGACATCATGCGGAGAAGTCAGTGTGTCTATGGTTGACACAATACCTTGATAACCAAAGTTAAAGAGGTAGGCAGCTTCTTTCTTCTCGAAGTCAGCCAGCTCATGCTCGAAATGCTCATGCATGCGGGTGTGACCTGTCATCATACGGGCGCCCATAGGAGCAGCCAAGCCGTATTTTGCAGCAGCTTCGGCATCCACACGGCGAATCTCGGGGTGATTGGCCAAACCCAAATAATTGTTCAAGCTCCAGCAGAGTACTTCCCTGCCGTTGAAGGTCATGCGCGGGCCGAGTTCACCTTCCAAGCGCGGGAAAGCGAAATAACCATCGGCGCGTTCGCGGTATTGCCCAATCGGGCCACCGGAATCCTTTGATATTCTTTCAAAAATGTCCATTATATTAGTTTAGAGTTGATAGTTTAGAGTTTAGAGTAGGGGCAGACCCACGTGTCTGCCCTCTACAATTTGATGGGACAAAATTAGTAAATATATTGATTATCCTAACATCAAGGAATTATTTTTAATTTTGCAGTTTGAAATCAACGATCATGTTAAACCTTAAGAATAAAACAGCGTTAGTCACAGGTGGCGGCACGGGTATCGGGCAGAGCATCGCCTTGCATCTGGCCCAAGAAGGTTGTCACCTCGTACTGACTGGATTGGGCATTGATGACCTCAACAAAACCAAGGAGCTGTGTGAACAATACGGCGTACGCGCCTATGCCACTGAGACTCAACTCGATGACTATGCCTCCATCGACTGCCTCTACGACTATGTGATGGGACTAGGTCTGAGCATCGACCTCTTCGTGCTCAATGCAGGCATCTCACAGCGCGAAAAAGCGCTGGACACCGACTTCAGCGTTGACGAAAAGATTTTGAAAATCGACTTCATGAGCGGCGTTTACTTGGTGAAGAAGTTCAAGGACATGATCAAAGCCAAAGAGCATGTGCAGTTCAGTGTGACCACCTCATTGTCTGGGCTTTTCGGTTTCCCGTTGCGCTCAGCCTATTGTGCTGCCAAGCATGCCCTGTTCGGGTTCTACGAGTCGTTGGAGCTGGAATACGACAACATCAACGTCACTTTCCTCATTCCAGGGCGCATCAACACACAGATCAGCAAAAGTGCGCTCATGGGCGACGGCACAGCCCACGCCAAGATGGACGCGGGACAAGCCAACGGCTTGGATGTAGACAAATGCGGCAAGATTGCCGTGCGCGCCATCAAGCGGCAGAAACATCGTAAATTGATTGGACGTTCTGAATTACTTATGGCGTATATTCATAAATATTGCTTACCTTTGTATTATAAACTGTCTAGAAAAATATCGGCAACATGAAAGAGAAAGTCATCTGCGGCATACAGCAAGTGGGTATCGGAGTCAACGACTTCGTGGAGGCCTGGAAATGGTATTACGACAACTTCGGCTACGAAATCAAGATTGTCGACGACGAAGGCGTGGCGGAGCGTATGCTCCCCTACACGGGTGGCAAGCCTCAACCCCGCCGCTCGGGCATCGCAGTCAATATCCGCGGCGGAGGTGGTTTCGAGATTTGGCAACCCAAAGGCCGCGAACTCAACTATCTGAAGGAACCCGTAAAAATGGGCGACTTGGGCATTCTTATTGCAAAGGTGAAGACCCCCGATATCGAGACAGCCTACAACACCTTTATTAATAGAGGTCTTGAAGTCATCAGTCCCGTTATGACCTCACCAGCAGGACAAAAGGAGTTTTTCATGAAAGACCCTTACGGTAACCTCTTCCAGCTTGAGCAAGACGATTATGTCTTTATCGATGAAAAGAAGACAACGGGCGGCGCCAACGGTGCCGTCATCGGGGTGAGTGACATTGAACGTTCCCTGCCCTTCTACACACAGCTGTTGGAATACGACAAGGTGGTCTTCGACCAAACTGGTATCTTTGATGACTTGAAATGTCTCCCAGGTGGTGAAGGCAGGTTACGCCGTGTCATCCTCGAACGTAGCAAACCCATCGAAGGGCCTCTGAGCCGCATCATGGGCACCTCACATCTGGAACTCATCCAAAGCCTCAATGCGCCTGGCAAGAAACTTTACGAGGGCCGCTATTGGGGTGACCCAGGCTTCATTCATCTATGCTTCGACGTGCGCAACATGGAGGCCGTCAAGGCTCAAGCCGAGGCCATGGGGCATCCCTTCGTGTGCGACAGCGGCACCGACTTCGACATGGGCGATGCCAACGGCCACTTCACCTACGTGGAAGACCCTGATGGCACCCTTATTGAGTTCGTCGAGACCTTCAAGATTCCAATCGCAAAGAAGTTTGGACTCTACCTTAATCTCGCCAACAAGGACGACCATAAGCCATTGGGCATCTTGAAATTGCTACGCTTTGCAAAAGTGAAACGCGAAAGTATCAAATAACAAAAAAACAGCCGACTTAGTGAGTCGGCTGTTTGCGTTAATAACGCTATCTTTGAGAAACTTCACTATCTTATTTGATTCCCAATTTGGCTTTCACATCCTTAGTGCAGTCAACGGCATCAGTGCCCACATAGACAGCGGCGCCAGTAGCGAGGTCGAGGACATAGGTGTAACCTTTTTCCTTACCCACTGCATTGATGGCGTTCTGAATCTTTTCCAAAATCGGGGCGAGCAACTCGGCACGCTTGCTTTCAAATTCCTGCTCAGCGTTGGCTTGGAACTGCTGGATGCGGGTCTGAAGGTCAACGATTTCCTTTTCCTTGGACTGCTTCACCAAGTTGGACATGGTAGCCTGATTGGCTTCATAATCCTGCATCTTGGTCTGATACTCCTTGGCCATCGCCTGCAATTGGTTCTGCAACTCATTGTAATACTTCTCCAGATCTTTCTCAGCTTTGGTCTTGTCAGGCATGACATCAAGGATTTCAGCCGTATTGACATGTGCAAGCTTCACTTGAGCCTGGGCAACACCACTCATCACGAAGAGGGCCACACCCAAAAACAATACTTTGAATACTCTTTTCATTTTATTGACTTTTAATAAATTAACTCTCTTTTTATCGACATTTGAGCGGCAAAGATACAAAATATTTGCTTTCCTTAGTCAATCAAGTCTTTATTTTATGGGTTTGGCACCTTTACCGCCTGCACCTGTATTGCTAGCGGGTTTTCCTCCTGTTGTGCTTCCGCCCATAGTTCCACTGTTTGCTCTATGACGATCCTCACGACGCACGGTCTGCATGACATTGCCCAATTGATCGAGCACATCATCGCTGATATCATTCTTGTCGCTGGCATAAAGCACGGAAGTCCCCGAGGCCAAGTCAAGGATGAAAGCGTAGTTTTTGGTCTGTGCCACTTCTTTCATGGCCGTATAGACTTTCTCCTGGATGGGCTGAATCAATTCGGTGCGTTTCTGATAGAGTTGGCCTTCGGAGCCGAAATACTGCATCTGCAGGTTTTTGGCCTCTTGCTCCTTGTCGACGATGGCTTGTTCACGGGCACGTTTCTGGTCTTCAGAGAGCAGCAGCATCTCAGTCTGGTACTTGCTGTACATCTCCGACACCTTGTCGTAAACAGCTTTCACTTCTCTCTGCCATTTCTCCGAGAGGGCGTTCAGCTCTTCCTGTGCATCACCGTATTCCGGAATATTCTCCATTATGTATTCCGAATCGACATAGACGATTTTCTGTCCACCGCCAAGCTGGGCATTGGCAGTCATGATGCCGCCTAAAACCAAGGCAGCGGTCAAAATTAAAGTTTTAAATGCTTTCATTGTGTTATTGTGTTGCTAATCGATTTTCTTTCTTGCATTATCAATAATCGTTCCAAAACGGATTTAAAATTGACTTCGTCGAATACTTCGTATTTCAAAGATTCAAAGATTCAAAATTCCTAGATTGCTTCGTCGTTCCTCCTCGCAATGACGCAAAGCGTCTCTAAACTCTCAACTCTAAACTCTCAACTAATCAATAGATCCTCCAATAGAGAAGTGGAACTGACTGTGATTGTCGCCCGTAGTGCCAAACACATCGTCGAAACCATAACCCCAGTCAAGGCCAAGCAAGCCGAACATGGGCAGATAGATGCGTACGCCCAAACCAGCTGATCGCTTCACCTCAAACGGGTCAAAGTTCTTGAACCCAAGCCAACAGTTACCGGCTTCGAGGAAGGTCAAGGCATAAATAGTGGCTTGAGGATTCAAGGAGAGCGGATAGCGCAACTCCAACGTGTATTTTGACATGATGTTACCACCCTGTCCTCCTGAATTGGAACTATTATAATACCCAGGAGTAAGTGAATTGTTGGCATAACCACGCATTCCGACCAACTCACGGCTGTCGAAGGAATAGCTGCTCAAACCATCACCGCCCAAGAAGAAACGGTGGAAGGGCGTGGGACCAATCTCGTCGTTATAGAAGCCAAGATAACCGAAACGTACTCGGGTCATCATCACGAGCTTGTCATACAATTCAGTGTACCAAGCCGCCTTGAACGTCCAGCGGTGCATCTCAATCCATTTGTATTTCTCGTTCTCCGAAAGGCCTGCATAACTCTTGTTGGCAAAAAGCGAATAGGGCGGTGTGATTTCAAGCCCTAGTTGGAATTCTGAACCATTGCGCGGATAAAGCGGTTGGCTCACCGAGTTGCGTGACAGAACGAAATTATAACTGATAAGGTTGAACTTACCATTGCCGTCACCCACATTCAGGTAAGATGTCTGATAGTTATGCAAGTTATAACGCTTCAGGTTGAGACCTTGATACAAAGCAAAATAATCGTCTGGCCAGATCAAACGACGGCCCAAACCTAGGGTACCACCCGTCATATTGAACCAGCCGTATCCAGAGACAGTCTTGTCATTGCTGTTTGCATAAAATGACTGGTAAAATGATGCCGTAAGCGAATTAGGCTTTCTACCGCCCAACCATGGCTCAGTGAAGGATATATTATACTGGATAAACTGCCTGCCCAAAGTGCTCACGCCGAGCGAGAGTTTTTGTCCGTCACCCATAGGCAGCGGTCGCCAGGCCTTTTTGTTGAAAATATTCCTCATAGAAAAGTTGGAGAACTGCAAACCCGCCTCCAGCATCAAATAACTGGCATAATAACCGGCCGAGAAACGAATCTGGTCGGCAGCGGCCTCCTCCACGGTGTAACCGATATCTACGGTGTTGTCTGAAAAGTTGGGTTGCACATCGGGTGTGATGTTTTCCTGATTGAAAAACCCCAACGTAGCCAATTCACGTATAGAGCGCACCACGTCGCTTCGGCTGTAAAGTTGTCCTGGACGCGTATAGAGTTCGCGCAACACCACATGGTCGTATGTCTTCGTGTTACCGGCAAGAGTCACATTGTTGATACGAGCCTGTTTTCCTTCAGAAAGACGGATTTCAAGGTCGATGGAATCGTTGTCCACTGCCACTTCAACGGGGTCGGCACGGAAGAAGAGGTAACCGTCATCCATATACAATGAACTGATGTCCAGTGTAGTCTCGCTATAGGTCAGGTTCTTGTCAAGCAACTCCTTATTATAAACATCACCTGGCTTGATGCCCAAAATGGAGCTAAGCGCTTCGCTGGTGTATTTCGTGTTACCCGTCCAATTGATACTGCGATAGTGGTATTTGTTGCCTTCGTTGATAACAAGGTCGATACCCAAGTTGCGGTCATCAATCTTATAGACTGAATCGCGGACAATACGTGCATCACGATAACCTTTGGCATTGTACTTCTCGATAACGAGTTTCTTATCCTCTTCAAAACTTTTTTCCATGAACTTGGAAGCCTTGAAGATACGTGGACGGTAATTGTCATAGAAATACTCTTCCACACCGTTGATGGCTCTCAAAGGATGGAAGGTGAATACATCGGCAAGGGTGTTTACAACCAAGGGGCCGAGGGGATTCAATGGGTCGAAATGGCCGCGTTGTTTGGTCTCCTTCATGGCGGCAAGAATCTGACCATCGGCAAGGTTCTCATTCCCGATGATGTTGATTTTCCCGATTTTCACCTTCGGGCCCTTATCAACGTTGATGAGCATGTCAATATAATTCTCACGGGCGGTGTCAGCCACTTGCTGTATGTCGATATTCACGTTGTGATAGCCCTTGTCATAGTAAAAGTCCTCTATGATGCGGGTAGTCTTTGTCAGTAGGTGCTCGGTGGCGATGTCACCACGAGAGAGATTGATTTTGTTGCGAATATCATCGGCCTCGCTCTTTTTGATGCCTTTGAAGGAGAACTTCGAAACACGTGGTTTCTCCTTGATGACAATTTGCAGGAAAACCTTATTGCCCACAAAATCGGTCGCATTGATGGCCACATCCTCAAACAATCCTTGATCCCAGATCTTGCGGATGCCATTCGAGATTTCATCGCCAGGTATGGAAATAGTCTCTCCCACTCTCAATCCAGCAATCATACTCAGCATCGAGGCGTCGACATACTTGGCACCTTCAACAACAATACCGCCGATTTCATATTTCTGTGGTCTCGCATAGTCAATCTCCGACAGGTCGTCGCCGATTTGGATTTGGGCGAAAGCTCCGCTTCCGAAACCCAGAAGGGCCACAAGAAACAGCATCAAAGGTAAATATCTCAATCGCATAGTATTATCTTTCAATTATTTAGTAGTCACTTGCTCACTGGTCTTTCCGAAGCGACGTTCGCGATGCTGATAGTTTAGGATCGCCTCATAGAGGTCGGCCTTGCGGAAATCGGGCCAATACTTGGGGGTGAAATACAACTCGGAATAAGCCGACTGCCACAGCAGGAAGTTGCTGATACGCTCTTCGCCGCTGGTGCGGATAAGCAGCTCGGGGTCGGGCATGTTTGCCGTGGAGAGGTAGGACGAAATCATCGCGTCGTCAACATCCTCGGGGGTGAGCTTGCCTGCGGCCACATCCTTCGCTATACGTTGTGTGGCTTGTTTCAGGTCCCAACGGCCAGAATAGCTCAAGGCCAAGGTTAAGGTCATGCGGGTGTTATGGCTCGTGTCTTCGATGGCCTGCATCAGCTGGTCGTAATTGGCTTTGGGCAGACTCTGCAAATCACCGATGGCATTCAACTTGATACTGTTCTTGTTCATCGTACTGACTTCATTCCTGATGGTGGTAGCCAGTAGCGACATCAGTCCCGTAACTTCCGCGAAAGGACGGTTCCAATTCTCGGTGGAAAATGCGTATAGTGTCAGGTACTTCACGCCGATTTCAGCGGAGGCCTCACTCACCTCTCGCACCGATTGAATGGCGCTTTGATGTCCGAAGAGACGTTGTTTGCCGCGTTCCTTGGCCCAACGGCCATTGCCGTCCATGATAATGGCGATGTGCTGTGGCAAGCGCTCGCGGTCGATTTGTTGCATCAGTTGGTCTTTCAGTTCCATAGGTCAGAATTTACTTAAGTTACAGCCCCTTCCGTCGGGCAAGTTGAATTTCCAGGTTAATGACATGCGGGCCATGCCAAACCAATCGTTGAAGGCAGAATTGCCGCGCTGCTGGCCGGCTTTGAAGTTGCCTGTCGGGTCAGTCAGGTCGTATTCCGTGCCGTCTTCGGCAGTATAGATGGCATGTTGTTCGGGATACACCGTCGCGACATCGTCAAGATAGTCGGTAAAGGTCTTGTGCATCATCCATTCCACCGTAGCGGCCATGTGGCGTGAGAGCGAGAACTTCACACCCATGCCAAAAGGAATAGAGATTCCAATGGGGCTGGTCTTACCAAACATCTTGTCGTACCATTTCTGATCCGCAGGTTCGGCCTCGGTCAGATGGTCGCCCAAATCAACCAAAGTCCCATCCACATCAGCGAAAGCAGTGTATTGAAACACAGAGATGCCACCAAAAATATAAGGCGACACGTTCTTTTTCGGGTTGCCGGTATAGTATTCAAGGAAGTTGAACTCAGCCATCAAACTAAAATCGTTGATCTTCGAAATGAAATTCAGGCCACGATCGGGGCGCCATTTGACGACCTCATCATAGGCCTTCACTGTGGCACGCGAATAATCGAAACGGAAAGTCCAACGGTTGTTGTAATTGTATCGCACCAAGCCACCATATTGAAGCTGAGCCTGAGCGAAAGGCAACGTTGGGTTGAGGTCACCCATGTAATAACTCAGGCCAACATGCGGCCCCACTTCAATGGTCTTGGGGTCGTCAAATTGGGCATTAGCTTGGGATAAAATAGCCAAGCAACTCAGTATCAATAAAAAACGAATCTTTCTATACATAATTCAAGCTTGCAAAATTATGAATTTTTCCAATGAAAACGAAAGAAATCAGTTTCTATTGTCTTTTCCCCACATCAATTTGTTGCGGATGGTGCCGAAGAAGTCCTCGCCGCGCATCCTGACCAAGTTGAGGCAAAAGCATGCTTTGCGCACCTCAAGTTGTACGGAAGTGTCTAAAGTACAGCTTCTTGAGTCCATGCTGAAGACAAATTTCTTCTCGCGGCCTTCCACCTGTATGCGGATGGTGCTGTCATCAGGGATAACCACAGGACGCACGGTTAAGTTGTGTGTGGCAATAGGCGTGATGACGAAGTTTTTTGCGTTTGGCGCAATGATGGGTCCGCCAGCACTTAGCGAGTAAGCCGTGGAGCCTGTCGGGGTAGCCAGCAGGATGCCGTCGCCCCAATAGGTATTAAGATAAACATCGTCGACAAACACCTTGATGGCCAACAAGCTATGCTCTGGATTACGGATGACATTCAGTTCATTGAGGGCGTATTTCACATCGCCAAAGACATTATTGGGAGATACCAATTCCAAAAGGGTACGCTGCTCGACACCGTAATCACCTGTGAGCACGCTATTTACCGCCATGGTCATCTCATTTTTGGAGATGCTGGAGAGGAAGCCCAAACGACCCATGTTGATACCCACCACAGGAATGCCTGAATCGAGCACAAAAGGCACGGTATCAAGGATAGTGCCGTCGCCGCCGATGGAGAACAGCAGGTCAGCCTTCAGATCGTCGTGAGAGCGAAACACAGTGTATTGCACGCCTTCGGGGACATAGGCAGCGACAATGTCTGCAAAAGGCTGGTAAACAACAATTTCTGCCTGGTTATCAGCCAGTTCCTTGAACAATTGCTTCATATATTCCCCGTTTTCGGGGACGAGGGTCTTTCCAAATAGGGCGATGGTTTTCATATTCTTATTATTTTGAGACGCGATAAATCGCGTCTCTACAAGGTTTATCCTTCATCTTTCACAGAATCATGGCTTTCATCCGTCATCATGCGGATATAATTCACGTAGCGCCAGTCGGCGATGTCGCCGCGCTCGACGGCTTCTTTTACCGCGCAACCTGGCTCATGGGTATGGGTACAGTTAGCAAAACGGCATTCACTCATCAGTTCCCGCATCTCAGGGAAACGCTGTGCAAGAGTCTCTTTCTCAAGGTCATACAGCACGAATTCCTTGATACCGGGGGTATCGACAATCCAGCCACCAAAGTCAAGATGATGCATCTCGGCGAAGGTAGTTGTGTGCTTGCCTTTTTCATGGTAATCGGAGATGGCACCGATGCGGACATTCAGCGAGGGGTCGAGGGCATTCACGAGGGCTGACTTGCCTACACCGGAATGGCCCGAAAACAGACAAATCTTATCTTGCATCAAGGCTTTGAGTTGATCTATTTGGAAGCCCGTCTTGGCCGACACACCAAATGAGGTATAACCAAGACTCTGGTAGTATTCCATCAGCACACACATCTCCCCTATCTGCTCATCGGTGTATAGGTCGCACTTGTTGAAAATCAAGGCGGCAGGGATATGGTAGGCTTCGGCGGTGACCAGAAAACGGTCAATAAAGCCCGTGGAGGTGCGCGGTTGTGCGATGGTAGCCACTACGATGGCCAAGTCCACGTTGGCGGCGATGATGTGCGAGGCCTTGCTCAGGTTGACCGACTGCCGGACAATCACATTGTCGCGAGGCTCAATCTTCTTGATGACGCCCGTCTCTTTGCCAGGCTCTTGCTCAAACTGCACATTGTCGCCCACCGCCACGGGGTTGGTGGAGCGAATGCCGTCCAAGCGGATCTTACCGCGCAGGCGACATTCCCACTGCCGTCCCGTCTCGTCGAGGACGATGTACCAACTGCCCGTCGATTTGATGACCTTGCCTAACATTTCTGGTAACGTTTTCCGGGCATAGCCATCAGCACGCCGTCGAATTCCAAATTGAGCAGCAAAGCCGCAATTTTTGTAGTCGGCAGCTCCGTCTTCACGATGATGTCGTCCAGATTGACTACTGCACTTGAGCCAAAGCAGTCCATAATCAGTTTTTCTTCAGGGGAAAATTCGCGGAACAAAGCCGTTTGTTTCTCGCTCTTCGACTCAGAGTCCCCGCGCATGATATAGCGCAGGTTAAGTACGCT
>JAEEGJ010030576.1_pt1 | contig 10516 bp, 10 predicted proteins | sample 8958761 | NCBI WGS metagenome assembly JAEEGJ01 (sample SAMN16246546, study PRJNA631951) | gut metagenome | biome: gut microbiome; feature: rumen; material: RS-attached | host: Bos | place: Iran: Karaj | collected 2018-10
CGCACATCGGCACCTCGCCCGCATAAGGCGTACTTCCGACTTCAACGCCATCAATCACGACAGCCACAACTTGGGGTTCGCCCTTGTACTCCACATTGAGTTCGAGCCCGCCCTTGCCGCGAGCGATCTCCTTGTCAAAAACTTCCGTCTTGTTTTTCGCAATCGAGACGTTGAATTCAGCCGGGTCATAGCACGGATGCGTCAGCAAGACCTTGTGGATTCCGGCTTCCAGTTCGATTTTCGAATCATCCTTGCGGACATCATCGACAGTCACGTTAAGCGCGCCACGCTTGGCGGCATCCCCCGCAAGCACGGGTTTCATCTCCAGCCAGCCAAAATTCGGCGTAAGCGTGAGTTCCACTTTTTGGTTGTTGCTCTTGATATCCACGAGCGTTTCCGCATCTTCATATCGTTCGAACGAAGCCACGATTCTGTGGTTGCCTTCTTCGACTTGCACCTTGCACGGAGTGCTCAGGCACTTGGGAACAGCCTTGCCGTCAATCGTCGGCACGGCACCCGCCGGCGTCGATGAAATTTCCACGATGAACTTCTGCTTGCCACCATAGCTAAAACGACCTGCATTGCTAACTTCAGCAATTCCGCCTACACCCGCAAAACCGCCGCTCCCTTTGATCTTGCGGAAAAAATCCGGAGATTTCTGCTTGATAAGGTCCAGAAGCTGTTCGACATTTTCGCCTCGGCCATTGAAACTGGCGATGAGCTTGTTGCCCGCAGTCTCGTAAAGTTCCGCCGAAAGCGTGAGCGAATTTCCGAAGCGACCGACTCGTGCCTGGCAAATGTAGTCCGCCGCGATATTCTTGCCCGTTTCGACAAGGCAGCTGCCTTCGCAGTCTTCAATCGCTTTGCCGGGCGGCAACATCTGCTGGATGTTCTCGCGGGTCATGATGGTGTAGTTCTGCACCGCAGGAAGTTCCAAAACAGCCTGTTCTCGCAAAACATTCGTAAGGTATTGACGGTCCGAAAGCGAGACATTCTCCTTGGCACTAGCATCGGCTCCTGTTTCAAGCACGGCCACATAAGTTGCAAAAGCGCTAGAAGCCAAAAAACACAAAATCAATAAGAAATGAAGTAATAGTTTCATAATTGAAAAATAATTTTTTCATTTGCTGTAGTCAACTATGACAAGTAACGGGAACTCTTCATACAACGATGTTCATACAGAAAAGACCGACCCACGTTGGGCCGGTTTTTAATTTCTATCGTGTTGATTTATTCCGAATCTTTCACGCAACGGACGGAGAAAGCGAAACTTTCCTTGTGCTGAGACCCAATCGAAGCTGATTTTTCCTGGTTGTTCAATACCAACATATGGACGTTCCCACGCTCCATCGGATCAGGCGTAGCACTCCAGAAACACGTCGTTTCATATTCCCCATCCAAATAATTAAAATCTGTAGAACTCGATTTAATGCCATTCCCATCATATAAATATCCTGTAGGTAACGCGTCAAAGCCATATTTATTTTCACCATAACCTTTAGTCCAACCTTTGGGGGATTTAAGCTTATGTCCTGCATTCGCCTCACCACCAACAGCCGCAATCAATGTTTCAAAATCCTCCTTTGTCGGCAAATGCCAGCCGCTCGGGCAAACTTTCTTTGCTGCATTCCACGTATAAAGACGGCCATTCCCCCCAACACCCAAAATACTATAAGCCTCACAATTCTCAGGGTCGTTATCATAACAGAAGCTGCCTTCAGATGTTTCAAACTTCACATTACTGGCCATCCACCACTGAGTCCCTATTTTTACCGTCTTATAAGAATCCTCACCTATTTTAACAGAACCTAAACATTCAGAGTTATCTTTACATGGAGTTGCCAAAGCTACAGAACTGCTGGACGAAGACACCGAGCTGCTGCTCGCCGCGACCGACGAAGACGAAGCTATTGCAGAAGAAGACTGTGCCGAGCTACTAGAGCCGACATTAACAGAGGTGGATTCCTTGCCCCACACGCAACGCACATAGGAATACAGATTATCGTCTTCCCAATAGGCGAAAACCGGATCATCCGCACTAAGCTTAAAATAATAGCTCTTTCCATTGTCATTAGTACCAGTCCAATAATACCCGACGGAATCCTTCCCATGTGCACCGGAATGATTTACACCGGTGTTATCATCCCATCGCCAGTAGCCGCCCCAGTTGGATCCCATGCCCCCGTATCCAATTTTTTCAAAAAGATCTGGATAGGGATTCTTGAAGTACGCTTCCATTTCCGACTTCGTCGGCAGTCGCCATTCATCCGGACAAGCATCCTTAGCGTCATTCCAAGTATAGAGCCGTCCATACCTATCGCAATTTCCTAGTACGGTGGCATAGCAGAGGCCTCTTCCATCCGATGGATACTTCAAGTTTTCGGTCATCCATTTAAGGCCATTATGCGTTATGTATTTATACACATAGTTGTTGCGAACATCCGTGTATTCGCCAGAATCACCCATGCTCGATGAAGATTTTACCGAACTGCTAGACGCGTCCGTGACCGACGAAGAAGACTTAGCCGAGGAAGAAGATTCTTTCGCAGAAGATAACTTATCCGTAGAGGAAGACGAAACCTTCACTGAAGACGACGATTTTTCAGAGTTACTGGAAGGTTCCTTTGCAGAAGACGATTCCACCGAACTGCTGGATTTCTCCTTGATCGAAGACGATGATTTCCCGGAGCCGCTATCGCTGGAACCATCCGGTGTAGAATCGCTGGAGCCTTCCGTATATTCCAACGCCCCGAACGCATTTTCGAATTCTTCCTGATAATCCGTACAAGCGGCAAATAAGACGAGAGACGAGAGGCTAAAGACGAGAGAAGCGAGAGTGATTTTCTTACTGATCGTATTTTTCAAATTCATAAACGTTCCCCCTCAAACCTAAAAAGCAAAGCTCAAGCCAACGCCAATGCCACCGGCAATCGCGATACCGATACCCACCGCACGCATGGTCTGGTAAGTCCCGATATCGTCGTGACGCTTGTTGTATTCATCTTGCGAGGCGGGCTTTTTCTCGCTTTCGCTCTTCGCCTTGCTGTTCCCGACCACGGCAAGCACCACGCCCGTCACAGTCGCTACAGCGCTGATGGAAAGCGGTACCCAATGGATTCCCTTCTTTGATGGTGTCGCGGCACTGGCATCCACGTTCGCAGGAACGCTCTCGCCCACCTTGCTAACCTTATCATCAACTTTGCGTTCGACATTGACCTTATCGGCTTTAGGCAAATCGACAGGAGCACTTGTTTCTACCGGCTGCGTCATTTCACGAATCGAGTTGAAGAACTCATGAGACTTGTTTTCAATAAGCACAAGAAGTTCCTCGACATTTTGCCCACGGCCATTGAAACTTGCGATAAGTTTGTTCCCGGCAGTCTCGTAAAGTTCCGCTGAAAGCGTAAGCGAAGTCCCGAAGCGCCCCACGCGCGCCTGGCAAATGTAATCGGCGGCGATATTCTTGCCGGTTTCCACAAGGCAGCTGCCTTCGCAATCCTCGATAGCCTTACCGGGCGGCAACATCTGCAAAATGTTCTCGCGGGTCATGATGGTGAAATTTTCTTTCGCAGGGAGTTCCTTGACAGCCTGTTCACGCAAAACATTCGTTAAATACTGACGGTCTAAAAGAGGGACGCTATCCTTGGCAATGCCATCGGCACCTGTTTCAAGGACCGCCACAAACGTAGCAAAGGCATTTACGGTCAACAACAAGACAGAAAAAGCAAAAAATAATCGTTTCATACTCATAAAGTAACTATTTAAAGGATTTCCGTCAAACAACATTGCCTACTGGTTTGTTCTACATCACGTTATCATTTTAAGGCTTGTTCTATATCACTTTTTTAAAGCACCGCAGTGGATTTTGGCTATAGGAAACAAGCAGTTCACTTCACATGTCATTCTCCTAACGGAGCTTGACCAGCTCGGCTCCTACGTTATTCTGGAAGCGAAGCCGAAAGAATCCAATGCAACTAGAAACTTCACTGGATCCCTCGTCGTTTTGCGTCTCGGGATGACGTCCCTAAGTTCAAATTATTATATTTATGACATGGCATACGTACTTCTCATCCTGATCAGTTTGGCAGGACTCGCACTTTGCGCGTTCTATCTCAAGAAAAATATTGTCCGCATCAAAGACAAGAACAAGGATGAGCCCAAGAAATACAAGCGCATTTTGAACTACGTTCCCACCGGCCTCTGGTACGGCTACCTTATCCTGTTCTTTGCAGGCCTGACCATCAACAATACGATTTTCTAAACAAGCTGACAATAGGCAGTCAGCAGAATTTAAATGACGTAAAAACGTCATGCTGAGTGCAACGAAGCATCCAGTTAATTATTGCTCTAGATTCTTCACTTCCCCTATCGCTGCGCTCCAGGGTTCGTTCAGAATGACGATTATTCACTCATTTCTCGTCTAAACGCGAGCCAGCGTTCGTATAGGAATAACGCGATAAAGTTCTTTCCGTCGATAAACTTGTGCGCAGCCTCTTCGTAAGGCAACACCTCGGTACGGATCCACTCGTTTTCGTCGGTATAGGTTTGATTTTTACCGTCCATCGCATCGAGTTCTTCACGGGTCACGTTGCGTTCAATTGCGTAAAGACGGATGCGTTCATCCAAAAGTCCGCAGCTCCCGGCAAAGCCGTCGCTTGCGCCCTTGTACCAAAAGTCCATCAAGTCGATAAGTTCAGAATCGTCGGCCTTGATTTGCGCCTCTTCTTCAAGTTCCGAAAGAGCCACCTTACGATAATCCCCCGACCAGTCGAGAATCCCCGCCGGGATTTCCAGCGACGCAGTCTCCGAAATAGCAAACCGCGGCTGACGCACCAAGAGCAAATAACGTTCGCCTTCGCAATGCAGCACAACGAGCACGCCCACGGCATGACCGCGCACAAGCACAATCCCATGCACAGGCTTGCCGTCCGGCAAAAAAGCGGTCGCATTCAGCTTGATAAACAAAGGCTCATGACGCTTGTTAAAATAATCCACCGATGCAAAATGCACCTTCGTAATCTTGAACTTTTTTTCGGTGGTTTCAAGCCACTGCTTGTAAATTTTGCTTTCCAGAATTACAGGTTTGTCTTCTTCGGGAATTTCAGCAGCAAAAGTGTATTCAATCATTTAGACTCCGTCGAATCGGCAGAGAGCGAATCTGCATAAATCGTATCGCGAGCAACATCCGCCGACTTCCAAATCTTATATAAGCTATCTACAGGCGCTCCGTCTTCGCTAGCAAGCACAACGCTATTTTTCGAAAAACTAAAAGCAACCCAGTCCTTCTTTGTCGAAGGCCCACAGGAGCGTTCGCTCTCGTCCGGCACGAAAAGTTCACGGACAAAGGTCACCGTTCCGCCAAGCGTGAACCCTGTATAGTTAATAGAATTCAGCATGGCGCACGAGGGAATTTTTTCGATGTAATAAAGACTCGTATGCCAAACCGTATCCAGACGTTCCTTGACCTTACCTAGCGCGGTGGAATCGTATTCCCATTTGGATTCCAGGCAATAAACCGAATCCGCAGAAGCGCAGGCATAGCGTACCGGAACAAGAGCTGTGTCGTTGAGGTTCCAGTTTGTCGGGTAGATGGTATCTGCAACAACGGAATCGCACATATCTACGCGCATGGAACATTTTGTACGGAGCGTTCTCCAAAGAAATTTTTGTGGAGTAATGGAATCAAGCACCCGCAATATCGAAGGTGAATTTTTTGTCCGCAACGGAAGCGAAGACATCTCGTCAAAAGCGGAATCCACAAAAATCCTGAACGTATCCCGCGCAAACTTTCCTCGACGGAGCATGATGGAATCAAGCAAAGAATCAACATCGTTTTTTACGACAATCTTTGTGATGTTCGAAGAAATTCCTCCGTCGGTCAACCTTTTGAACGTCGAATCCGGGCGGAACATCGGGGCCGGACAATCATCCGTACTCACCTTGATTTTCACCTTCGGCGAAAACACAAGCACAGAATCTTCGAAAGTATAATCCAAATCTATCGAAGTAAGCGAACAATTCGAGAAAGACCAAATTTGCGAAAGCGTTATATAAAGCGTGTCCGAAATCAGATGAATCGTCCTTCCGGAATCAAGCGTCGCCCCCAAAAAATACCCATCACCTTCTACAGATTCCCCGTTCGGCATCACATCTAGAGGACCGTCGCCATCCTGCGCGCACGAGGCAAAAAAGACCAAAGGGAAAATCAAAAAAAACGGAATCAACAATGTTCTTGATTTACGCTTCATACAGACTCACTCAAAACGGCAGATTCTTTTTGAATATAGCAATTTGAGCGGAATCCACCGGATGCGTCGATTTGTAAAAATCCTTCCAACGAACAAACAAACCGTTCTTACGTACAGTCAAGAAGAACGAAGAACTGTCCTGCGGCGAAAGGCGACCAACAGCATCCTTGACGCTCAGCTTTTTTCCAACCGTAGGCGCCATTTTCCACGAGCCAATGCCGAACATACGCGAAGTGATTCCATTCCCATGGTTGAGTTCCACGAACATGCCAAGCGAATCACGCCCTGCTTCAAGCACAATTCCTGGAAGTACCGGGTAAATCGGAGCCTCGCCAAGTCCCTTGAACACGTCAGCGGAAAGCAACTGTTCAAGGCCTTCAAAGTCAAAGTTATCTACAATGGCAAGCGCCGACCATCCAAGCGGCATGTGCGGACAAGGTCCCGGGAAAAGGCAACCGGTCTTGCTCGAAATCCAGACCTTCGACGAATCCTCCCGCGACATGTGCAAAAATACGCTACGGGTCGAATCTTCAAGCACAACGAGAAGAGCCTCCCCAAAATCCTTCTTGGGAGCGACCCAGTGGATTTTAGCACCATTAGAAGCCAAGCTCCTTATATAGCGCAAGAAAGAATTCGGGAGAACAAGGGAATCGTTCACAATCCAGGAGCATTGGGCAAATTCGTCCTTGAGTTCAAACGGAGTCCCGTTATACGACGTGCAACCTTCAATCCACTCCTCGGTGACTATGGCTACAGGTTCTTCGTTTGCTGGCACCAGGAACTTATCGTAGAGCATCCGGAACCAGCCGTTCGCATACGCGACAACGATCAGGATGAAAAAGAAAACAATCCTGACCAACGGGAATTTATGCTGCAAGCGATTCTTTCTTTTTTTTCGTTGAATCTCTGTCGGGAATTCTACAGCCATCGGTTACATGAAGAAATAGGCGACAACGGCAATCGCAATCAAGAGGGCGACCACGACAAAGGCGCAACCACCCGAAGAAGATGACTCGTCCTCAAGCGGGTTTTTATCCAATCCCTGAAATTCAGGTTTCTTTTCAGGAACGGCTGGTGCTGCGGAAGCTGAATCAACTACAGGCGCCACGGGCGCAGCAGGTGCAACCACATCCGCCTTAGGTGTTTCCGGAATATTGGGAGACTTCAAATCCGACTCGTTCTTCGGCTGAGTCATGGAAACCTTGGAAGCATTGACCGGAACATAGGCCGCCATATCCTCTTCGCTACTGAAGATCCGGATAAAGCGTTCTAGCCCAACCTTTTTCAAGCTATTCGCAAGCGATTCCTTGTCGGCAAGTACAGCAAACAATCCATTTTTATTGGAAAGTTCCTGATGAAACTGCATAAAAGCATTATAGGCGTCGCTATAGACAAAATCGAGGCCCGACAAATCAACTGCGACATACTTGACATCAGCATTTGAATCGACCAGGGAACGAAAATTCGCCTTGAACGTTTCCGCGTCAAAAGCCCCTATCGGATTGAGAGGAGCATCAAGCACGAAGAATGAACCTATATTCTTTGTATTTACCTGCGTCATGAAAACAAATATAAGCTATTGTTCGGATGATATATCCAAAAAAGTTGAAATTTTTATTACAATCTAACCTAATTTAGTTGGTAGATGGTAGAGCTTAGAAAGGATAGCACTACTCTAAGTTCTAAGCTCTAATCTCTAAATCCTATTCCAGTATCTCGTCGTCGGTTTCGACAATCGGAACCGGATTAGCGCTCGGTGTTGCTGGCGCGGCAGGAGTTGCCGAAGGAGCAACGGAATTCACAGGAGCCGCTTCTTTTGCAGTCTGTCCCGCTGGCTCCACCGGAGTCGCAGGCGTTTCCTGAATGCTTTCTTCCAAGTATTCCTCAGCCGGTACTTCTTCCGGGTCTTCCGTCACAAGTTTCCTTGATGCATCCGTCTTGTTCAAATGCCCCTCTTCCTTCGGCTTGTGGCCAAAGAGGTACGGGCTAAAGCTAACGCTCACGCGATGTACCGGCGAGAACACCGGATGCGATTCAAACGCGTAATCCACCACGAGGAAGTTCATGATTGTAAGACCGGCACCGGCCGTCACGCTCTTGAACGTCGTGAAACTGCTGAGACCAACGCGCAACCTGAGCCCAAAGTCGAACGCGAACTCGACACCACCACGACCGCCAGACAGCCAGTCCAGGGGGTCTTCCCAAATGCGTTCGCCACCGTGAGTATCCTCGTCAAAATCCAAATCCCTGGCTTCGTGATGGAAAAGTCCTGCACTCTGCCAGTAGAAATTGAACTTGCCATAGAGGTATTCCACAGGGAGCCCATAGCTCAACGCTACGTAAAACTCAGGAGCGGAATATTCAAATTCGCCGGATTCCCAGGATGCCGCCGACGAAGTCCAGCCCTTCAAGAGTCCCGACACGTAAAAGTCGTCCATTATCTGATAACGCGCACTTGCGTCACCACGGAATCCCCAACCGCTCTGGTCCATATCGCGGTACAGCACATGGAACGCAAGACCCAGGTCCAGACGGTCCAGAAAACGGCGGCCCCACGAAACGGAAAAGACCCAGTCCGCAATGGAGAGCGTCCTGTAATCCGAGCCTTCGGGCAGAGGTTCGCCCTCCCTGATGTACGGGATGTCATCGGCACCGAACCTAGAGAACGAGACTCCAAGCCCCTGGTTATTGGAAAGCGGGATAACCACCGACGCGTAATCGTACTTAGTATCTTCGTAGTACGCAGTATGCGAGAAAGACGCCCACATGTACTTCGCCTGCGAAAGCTGGTACGCATTGGTCATGAGACCGAGGTAATCGCCCTCGACAGCTAAAGTCGCAGAACCCAAGGCCGCAGAACGAGCCCCCGGTTCAATATCAAGAGTTGCATTCGCGCCTACAACGCGGTCAGCAGCATAAGCCGCAGACACAAACGTGCAAGCAAGGAAACAAGTCCGCAGAGATATAATTTTTTTCAAAAAAGACATTTGGTGACAACTAAAATAGATATTTTTCTTTTCTGAAAACAGATGACATCAATGCTTTTAGACGAATACATCCAAAATTTCTTGATATACCTGCAAACACAGCGAAGGTATTCCGAAAGGACTGTCATCACCTACCGGAAATCGCTCGAAAAATACAGTACTTCGATAGCCGGAAACGGTCCCGCAAATAAGAATGCGACACACGAAGCCACCTCGGCAAAGGCAATACCTCTCGCCGCATTCTCCGAAATGAGCGTCAAGAATTTTGTGTGGGATTTGAAAATCAAGCAAAAACTCGCCCCCACCAGCATCTGCGAGCACCTCGCCGCATTAAAAAGTTTCGGCAAATACCTCGTCCGCTCAAAAATTTTGCAGAAAAACCCCGCCGAAGCAGTTCCCATGCCAAAGCGTCCTAAACGGCTCGTAAGCATACTCGGGCAAAAGGACCTCGCCGAAGAAAAATTCCCGGAGTTGCCCGAAAACCCGAAACTATCGCAAATCCGTGCACGGTTCCTGCTCGAACTCATCTACGGTTCCGGACTCCGCATCTCGGAATGCCAAACCCTCTGCTGGAACCAATTACGCACAAAAGAACGCCTTGTCCGCGTCATCGGTAAAGGCAACAAGGAACGCATCGTCCCCATCACAGATTCGCTTATCACATGGCTTGGGAAATTCAGGGCCGCAGAAATCGAGGCCGGCCATGCACCGAGCGAAACGAGCTACGTGTTCCTGAGCGAAGACGGCAAGCCATTCTCCGTCCGCACACTCCGAAACGACATCCACGACCTGCTCCGTGAAATCGGCTGGGAAGGGAAAGCGAGCCCGCACGTGCTACGGCACAGTTTCGCCACGCACCTGCTCGAAAATGGCGCCGAAATCATGAGCGTCAAGGAAATGCTCGGGCACTCGAACATCTCGACCACGCAAGTCTATACGCACGTGAACGCCGAACGCCTCCGCGAAGCCTTCAAGAAAACACACCCAAGGGCGTAGCCCTCTAGACGAAAGAACGGACCTACGGTCCTACAGACGAAAGACGAGAGAAATTTTTTTCAACTATCAAGCGTCAAAGGCACGACTATTTATCTTTCGTCTCTCGTCTACCAGCGAAGCGGTCTTTCGTCTAATTAAAAGAAGCTTCCTTTCACGCCGACAGCAATCGTCCACTGCTGACCGATGTCGCTCCAGTCGGGAGCGTTCCACTTTTTCATCGGCTTTTCGCTATATTCGTTATCAGGGTCGGCACCACCCGCCTTGTCGTGAATCGGCAACGAGAAT
>JAEEGJ010030577.1_pt1 | contig 10515 bp, 8 predicted proteins | sample 8958761 | NCBI WGS metagenome assembly JAEEGJ01 (sample SAMN16246546, study PRJNA631951) | gut metagenome | biome: gut microbiome; feature: rumen; material: RS-attached | host: Bos | place: Iran: Karaj | collected 2018-10
TTTGAGTCGATGGGTTGTCGTCTGAGCGACCACGGAATAGAGGAATTCTACGACGAACCGTACACTGTTAAAGAGATTAACGAGATTTTCAAGAAAGCTCTGGCAGGCAAGGCGCTGAGCGCATACGAGATTCGTCAGTACAAACACGCTTATCTGCATGCTCAGGCTTAGATGTACTACGCGTCTTGTTGGACCCAACAGTACCACTATGGTGCTATTCGTAACAATAACTCGAAGATGTTTGCCGCCCTGGGCGCAGACACCGGTTTCGACTCCATTGGTGAGTTTACGACCGCGAAAGCCATGAGCCATTTTCTCGATGAGATGAATAGCGAAGGCCATCTGGCAAAGACGATTCTCTACAACCTGAATCCGTGTGCCAATGAGGTAATCGCAACCATGTTGGGTAACTTCCAGGATGGCTCTGTGCCGGGTAAGATCCAGTTCGGTAGCGGATGGTGGTTCCTCGATCAGAAAGATGGTATGGAGAAGCAGATGATGGCTCTCTCGAATCTAGGTCTATTGTCGCGTCTCGTCGGCATGTTGACCGACAGCCGTTCGTTCCTCAGCTATCCGCGTCACGAGTACTTCCGTCGCATTCTCTGCAACCTGCTTGGCAACGATGTTGAGAAGGGATTGCTGCCCGACGATCGCGAGCTGCTGGGCAAGATGGTTGAAGACATCAGTTACAACAACGCAAAGAATTATTTCAAGTTCTATTAAAAAAAAATTGGCTATCCTGCATCGGGTAGCCATTTTTTTTGTACCTTTGCAGCCGATTTATGATGTAAAGAAAAAGAAGATAGTAAGAAGAGTATGTGTGGAATAGTTGGATATATAGGTAAAAAGGAGGCTTTTCCCATCCTCATTAAGGGTCTTCGCCGACTGGAATATCGTGGTTACGACTCAGCTGGCGTGGCTTTGATTAACACCGATGGCGAGTTGAACGTCTTTAAGTCGAAGGGAAAGGTGGATAATCTCTGTGAGTATTGCAGCGACAAGAATGTTAGTGGTAACATTGGTATTGCCCACACCCGTTGGGCTACACATGGTGAGCCATCATCGAGAAATGCCCATCCCCACTATTCGCAAAGTCATAACCTGGCTATCATCCATAATGGCATCATAGAGAATTACGCAGATATCAAGGAGAAACTGAAGGCCAAGGGTGTCCAGTTTGTCAGCGATACCGATACCGAGGTACTTGTCCAGTTGATAGAATATATCATGGTGAAGAAGAATTTACCGCTTCTGGAGGCTGTCCAGGTGGCACTCTATCAGGTGATTGGTGCTTACGCCATTGCCGTGCTCGACAAGCGTGATCCTGATCAGATTATTGCTGCCCGCAAGCAGAGTCCTCTGGTAGTAGGTATCGGAAATGACGAGTTTTTCCTAGGCAGCGATGCCAGTCCTATCGTAGAATATACCGATAAGGTTGTCTACTTGGAGGATGGCAATATCGCCCTGATTCGTCGTGGTGAAGAGATGCACGTGATGAGCATTCTGGGTGAAGAGCAGGAGCTGAAGATAAAGACTGTAGATATCGACTTAGGTCAGATTGAGAAAGGTGGTTACGACCACTTTATGCTAAAGGAAATCTTCGAGCAGCCAGAGTGTCTGACCAACTGTATGCGTGGTCGAGTCAACATGGAAGCCGATCATGTGACATTGTCTGCATTGATAGACTATCGTCGACAGATGCTCGAGGCCAAGCGTGTGGTCATTGTTGCTTGCGGAACCTCGTGGCATGCAGGACTGATTGGCAAGCAGCTGATAGAAACCTATTGCCGTGTACCTGTTGAGGTGGAGTATGCTTCTGAGTTCAGATATCGTAATCCTGTTGTTGGTAAAGGCGATGTGGTAATCGCTATTTCACAGAGTGGTGAGACGGCCGACACCTTGGCTGCCGTACAGTTGGCTAAGGAGAAAGGCGCCTTTATCTATGGTGTATGCAATGCCATTGGCAGCAGCATTCCCAGAGCTACCGATACTGGAACCTATATCCACGTAGGTCCTGAGATTGGTGTGGCTTCGACGAAGGCCTTTACAGGTCAGGTCACAGTATTGACCATGATAGCTTTAGCAATGGGTGAGGCCAAAGGCACCATCAGTCGCGACGATTATCTCAATGTGGTCAGGGGATTGAGTGAAATTCCAGACAAGATTCGTGAGGTATTGAAGACTAATGAGAAGGTCAAGGACTTAGCGCGTACCTTTACCTATGCTCATAACTTCCTCTATCTGGGTCGTGGCTTTTCTTACCCTGTAGCTTTGGAGGGTGCCTTAAAACTGAAGGAGATATCCTATATTCATGCTGAGGGTTATCCTGCTGCAGAAATGAAGCATGGTCCTATCGCTTTGATCGACTCAGATATGCCAGTCGTGGTTATTGCCACACATAATGCTATGTACGAAAAGGTCTTGTCGAACATCCAGGAAATAAAAGCCCGTCAGGGTAGGGTGATAGCCCTCGTTTCCAAGGGCGACGATACGATAGCCAAGATAGCCGACGAGGTGATTGAACTGCCGGATGTGCAGGAATGCCTAGAACCATTGGTGGCAACGATACCACTGCAATTGTTGGCCTATCATGTTGCTGTTTGCAAAGGAAAGAATGTTGACCAACCAAGAAATTTGGCTAAAAGTGTTACCGTTGAATAAGCTAGGGCGATTCGTCATTTGGACGTTTCGCCCTTTTTAATACAAGATAGAAGTAGAATCAAGATAGAGAGTTATTAATGGAACAAAAAGATGTGACACTCGTCCTGCAAGATGGAACGAAATTTGAGGGGAAGAGTTTTGGCTATGAGGCAAACGTAGCTGGAGAAGTGGTGTTTAATACTGCCATGATGGGATATCCTGAGAGCCTGACAGATCCCAGCTATGCTGGTCAGATGATGGTGTTGACTTATCCATTGGTTGGAAACTATGGTGTACCTCCTTTCAGCATTGAGGATAATGGTCTTGCTACCTTTATGGAGAGCGACAAAATCTATGCCACAGCGCTCATAGTGAGCGATTACAGCGAGGAGTATAGCCACTGGAATGCCTGTGAGAGCCTTTCTGATTGGTTGAAGCGTGAGAAGGTGCCAGGGATAACGGGTATTGATACCAGGGCTTTGACGAAAGTGTTGAGAGAACATGGTGTGATGATGGGACGGATAGTCTTTCCGGATATTCCAGAGAAAACCGAATCTGCTGACTATGGTAGCATCAACTGGGTGGCTTGTGTTTCTTGCAAAGATGTAGTAAGATATAACGAAGGCGCAGGCAAGAAAGTAGTGCTTGTTGACTGTGGTGTGAAGAATAATATTATTCGCTGTCTGATGCGTCGTGGCATTGAGGTCGTTCGTGTTCCTTGGAACTATGACTATACGACAATGGATTTCGATGGTCTTTTCCTGGCCAATGGTCCTGGCGATCCGGATATGTGTGTTGATGCTGTCGAGATATTGAAGAAACAGATGTCAGCATCGCGCAAGCCCATCTGTGGCATCTGTATGGGTAACCAGTTGCTGGCAAAGGCAGGCGGAGCAACAATCTATAAACTGAAGTATGGACATCGTTCACATAACCAACCCGTTCGTGAGGTTGGTACAAACCGTTGCTACGTAACGTCTCAGAATCATGGCTATGCTGTAGATGCTGCAACGTTGGGTAATGACTGGCGCGAGCTCTTTGTCAATATGAACGACGGCTCTAATGAGGGCATTCGTCATATATCCAATCCTTGGTTCTCAAGTCAGTTCCATCCAGAGGCTTGTTCAGGCCCTGTAGATACAGAATTTATGTTTGACAGATTTATTGAAACATTATGAAAGATCAGAATATAAAGAAAGTCCTGTTACTTGGTTCAGGCGCATTGAAGATTGGCGAGGCAGGAGAATTTGACTATAGTGGTTCACAAGCATTGAAAGCCCTGCGTGAAGAGGGTATTAAGACCGTGCTGATCAATCCCAATATCGCAACGGTTCAGACCTCAGAGGGAGTGGCGGACGAGATATATTTTCTGCCTGTTCAACCATATTTCGTAGAGCGGGTGATTGAAAAGGAACGTCCGGACGGTATTCTGCTGGCCTTTGGCGGACAAACAGCACTGAACTGTGGCGTGGAACTCTATAAAACGGGTGTGTTGGAAAAGTATGGCGTGAAGGTGATGGGAACACCTGTTCAAGCTATCATGGATACTGAAGACCGTGAACTCTTCGTTAAGAAACTCGACGAGATTGACGTCAAGACCATTAGGAGTCAGGCTTGTGATAATATTGAAGATGCCAGAAAGGCAGCTCAGGAGTTAGGCTATCCCGTTATTTTGCGTGCAGCCTATGCCTTGGGTGGCTTGGGCTCTGGTTTCTGTGATAATGAGGAAGAACTGAACCGACTGGCTGAGAAAGCGTTCGCCTTCTCGCCACAAGTGTTGGTAGAGAAGAGCCTGAAGGGTTGGAAGGAGATAGAATATGAAGTTGTTCGCGACCGTTACGACAACTGTATCACCGTTTGCAATATGGAGAATTTCGACCCTCTGGGCATCCATACTGGTGAGTCTATCGTGGTAGCTCCTTCGCAGACATTAACCAATTCAGAATATCATAAACTGCGTGCACTGGCCATCAAGATTATTCGTCATATTGGAATTGTGGGCGAGTGTAATGTGCAATACGCCTTCGATCCACAGAGTGAGGACTATCGTGTCATTGAGGTTAATGCGCGCTTGTCCCGTTCTTCGGCACTGGCCAGTAAGGCTACTGGTTATCCTTTGGCTTTTGTCGCTGCGAAGTTAGGAATGGGTTACGGATTGTTCGAACTGAAGAACTCTGTAACCAAGACCACCAGCGCTTTCTTCGAGCCCGCTCTCGACTATGTGGTTTGTAAGATTCCCCGTTGGGACCTGTCAAAGTTTCATGGTGTTGATAAGGAACTCGGTTCTTCGATGAAATCTGTGGGTGAGGTAATGGCCATCGGACGTACCTTTGAGGAGGCTTTGCAAAAGGGCCTTCGCATGATAGGGCAGGGTATGCATGGATTTGTGGAGAACAAAGAACTGAAGATTTCAGATATCGACGCAGCATTACGTGAGCCGACAGACAAACGTGTCTTTGTGATTTCAAAGGCGATGCATCTGCCAGAATACACTATCGACAAGATTCATGAGTTGACGAAGATTGACAAGTGGTTCCTGCAGAAGCTGCATCATATTATCACCATTGATGAACAACTGAAGCGACAGAATATCAACACTTTGGAAGAATCGCTGTTGCGTGAGGCCAAGATTTATGGTTTTTCTGATTTCCAGATAGCCCGAGCCATTGGTTTGGAAGATGATACACGAACGATGCACGATGCAGTACTCATTGTACGTCATCGCAGAAAACAGTTGGGCATACTTCCCGTTGTGAAGCAGATAGACACGCTGGCTGCTGAATATCCTGCACAGACCAATTACCTGTACCTGACTTATCAAGGTGCAGTCAGCAGCGATATTAATTATGAGAATGACAAGAAGAGCATTATTGTATTAGGTTCTGGGGCCTATCGTATTGGATCGAGTGTGGAGTTCGACTGGTGTGGTGTGCAGGCCTTAAACACTATACGCAAAGAAGGTTGGCGTTCAGTGATGATCAATTATAATCCAGAGACAGTGTCGACAGACTATGATATGTGCGATCGTCTCTATTTCGACGAACTGACTTTCGAACGTGTGCTCGATATCATAGATTTGGAACAGCCTCATGGCGTGATAGTGTCTACGGGTGGACAGATTCCTAATAATCTGGCTGTCTATTTAGACGAGCAGCATGTTAACATCCTCGGTACCCAGGCCTCTGACATTGATGGTGCTGAGGACCGTGCCAAGTTCTCGCAAATGCTGAATGAGATTGGTGTCAATCAACCCGAGTGGAGTGCGCTGACCTCAATGGAGGATATTGACAGATTTGTTGAAAGGGTAGGGTTCCCTGTTCTGGTCCGTCCGTCTTACGTGCTCAGTGGTGCTGCTATGAATGTTTGCTCCAACAAGGAAGAGCTTGAGAAGTTCCTGCAGTTGGCAGCCAATGTCTCTGAGGATCATCCCGTTGTGGTTTCAAAGTTCATCGAGCATGCTAAGGAAATCGAGATGGATGCTGTAGCAAAGGATGGCGAGATTCTGGCTTATGCCATTAGCGAACATATTGAGTTTGCTGGTGTTCACTCTGGCGATGCCACTATCCAGTTCCCACCGCAGAAGCTGTATGTCGAGACTGTTCGTCGCATCAAGCGCATCTCTCGACAGATTGCTAAGGCTCTGCATATCAATGGCCCGTTCAACATTCAGTATATGGCGCGTGAGAATGACATCTTGGTCATAGAGTGCAACTTACGTGCTTCTCGTTCGTTCCCATTTGTTTCAAAGGTGCTGAAGCTAAATCTAATTGACCTTGCCACAAAAGTGATGTTGGGACTGCCAGTAGAAAAGCCTTCAAAGAATTTGTTCGACCTCGATTATGTAGGTATCAAGGCCAGCCAGTTCTCGTTCAATCGTCTGCAGAAGGCCGATCCGGTATTGGGCGTGGATATGGCATCGACAGGTGAAGTAGGATGTATCGGCGATAACACGAATACAGCTCTGCTGAAAGCAATGCTCAGCGTGGGGCATCGCATTCCCAAGAAGACCGTTTTATTGTCTACGGGTTCTGCCAAGCAAAAGGCTGAAATGCTCGATGCTGCCCGTATGTTGGTTAATCATGGTTACGAACTATATGCAACTGGTGGTACTTCAAAATACCTGACAGAGAACGGTATCGATAATGTATTAGTGCATTGGCCTTCAGAGGCAGACCAACAGCCTCAAGCTCTTGATTTGCTGCATCAGCATAAGATTGATATGGTTGTGAATATTCCTAAGGATCTGACCTCTCATGAGTTGACCAATGGTTACAAAATTCGTCGTGCAGCCATCGATTTGAACGTACCTCTTATCACAAATTCCAGACTCGCTAGTGCGTTTATTCAGGCTTTTTGTACGGTTCCTGTCGAGCAGATAGGTATAAAATCATGGGCAGAATATAAATAAAAAGGGAGAAAAAATTTGGATATTCGGAATTATTGCATTACCTTTGCAAGTTAGAAATGTAAATATTGCAAAACCATTATGGAATTAAACGAACCCTTTGAGTCTCAAATAAACCGAAGTGATTTCAAAATCTTGATTGTCGACGATGTGGTCAGCAATGTCCTGCTGCTCAAAATCCTGTTGACAAACGAGAAATTCCAGGTGTGTACGGCTAATAATGGTAACATGTGTATCGAACAGGCTAAGAAGGAACACCCCGACCTGATTCTGTTGGATGTGATGATGCCCGATCTGAATGGATTCGACACAGCAGTTATTTTGAAGAAAGATCCAGAAACAGTCGATATTCCCATTATTTTCCTGACTGCACTTAATAATCCTCAAGACTTGGTGAAAGGTTTCCAGGTGGGTGCTAATGACTTCCTGACCAAGCCGTTCAACAAAGAAGAATTGGTTATGCGTGTGATGCACCAGATTCAGTTGGTGGCAGCCAAGCGCATTATTGTCCAGCAGAATGAGGAGTTGAAGCGTACGATATCGAATCGTGACAAGATGTATTCGGTTATTGCCCACGACCTTCGTTCACCTATGGCCAGTATCCGTATGGTGTTGAATCTTGCTGTCAACGTGGTGTCTCCAGAAACGGTAGGTGACGAGATCTTCAGTCTTTTGGATAAGGCTAATCGCGAGTCGGAAGAAACCCACGACTTGTTGGACAACCTGCTGAAGTGGACGAAGAGCCAGACTGGTCGTCTGAATGTCGTCTATCAGGATATTGATCTGAACGATGTGGTTCCTGGTGTTGTTGATATCTTCAGGATGATAGCCGAGATGAAGAAAATCAATCTTCAGTATTTGTCATCGGATGAGAATCTGGTGGTTCATGCCGATAATGATATGATCAAGACGATTATTCGTAATTTGATATCGAATGCCATCAAGTTTACGCCAGAAGGAAAGAGTATTGAAGTGTTCTGCAAGCGTGAAGGCGACTTTGCCCGTATCAGCGTTCGCGACCACGGTGTAGGTATCGAGCCCGAGCGTTTGGATAGTATATACCATAAGGGTGAAACGACATACGGTACAGGTGGTGAGGAAGGCTCAGGATTGGGTCTTCAGCTCTGTCAGGATTTTGCCCGCAAGAATGGTGGCGATGCCCAGGTGGAATCAGTGTTAGGCGAGGGTTCTACCTTTAGCTTTACTGTTCCTTTGAAGAAAGAAGCATAATTTTAATGATTAAATAGTAATAATTTGGCAAAAAGTTTTGTTAATTCACTGAAATGTAGTAACTTTGCAGCCGATTTCGAAAAAATAGTTGATGAAGAACGATAAAATGAAGAATCAGTACCGCGTTAACGAGCAGATTCGTGTACGTGAAGTCCGCATCGTTGGCGATGAAGGAAGTACTGTGGTTCCAACCCGTCAGGCTCTTGATATGGCGCATGATCAGGGTGTGGATCTTGTCGAGATTTCTCCCAATGCCAACCCTCCCGTTTGTCGTCTTATCGACTATTCGAAGTTCCTCTATCAGCAGAAGAAGCGCCAGAAGGAAATGAAGGCCAAGCAAGTGAAGGTAGAGGTTAAGGAGATTCGATTCGGTCCTCAGACTGATGAGCATGACTATCAGTTCAAGCTGAAGCATGCAAAGGAATTCCTGGAGGAAGGTAATAAGGTTCGTGCCTATGTGTTCTTCCGCGGACGTTCCATCCTGTTTAAGGAGCAAGGCGAAGTGTTGCTGTTACGTTTTGCCAACGATCTAGAGGAGTGCGGAAAAGTAGAGGGAATGCCCTCGCTCGAAGGCAAGAAGATGTTCCTCTATCTGGCTCCAAAGAAAGCTGGCGTAGCAAAGAAGAGTCAGCAGGCTCGCGACCGTGAGGCATCCGAGCTGGAAGCAAAAGAGGCAGCCAAGCAGGCTAAGCAAGAGGCTGAGGCTGAAAAATCATCCAATGGTGGTTTGTTTGCTAATGCCAAGATCAGTGCTGATGCTCTGAAGAAGCTGACGGAGACTGACGAATAGAAATGGAAAAGAGAAGGTGGCGCGCCCGGTATATGCGTAGCTGCCGATTATTAATAACAATTTAAATTTTAAAAAACAATGCCAAAAGTAAAGACAAATTCCGGTGCCAAGAAGAGATTCTCATTCACCGGTTCAGGTAAGATCAAGAGACACCATGCTTACCACAGTCACATTCTGACTAAGAAGACCAAGAAGCAGAAGCGCAACTTGGTAGGTTATTCAATCGTTGATAACTCAAACATGAAGCAGGTTCGCGACCTGTTGTGTCTCCGTTAATTCACCTATTGTCAAACATTAAAAAGTAAAGAAAACTATGCCAAGATCAGTTAATCACGTTGCATCAAGAGCAAAACGTAAAAGAATTCTGAAACTCACTCGCGGTTACTTTGGTGCCCGCAAGAATGTTTGGACAGTAGCCAAGAACACTTGGGAGAAGGGTCTTACCTACGCTTACCGCGATCGTAAGAACAAGAAGCGTAACTTCCGTGCCCTGTGGATTCAGCGTATCAACGCTGCCGCTCGTCTGGAGGGTATGAGCTACTCAGTTCTGATGGGTAAACTCGCCAAGGCTGGTATCGAGATCAACCGCAAGGTGCTTGCCGACCTGGCTATGAACAACCCTGAGGCTTTCAAGGCTATCGTAGCCAAAGTGAAGTAAGTCTCCGCATGGAATGAAAGAAAAAAGGTCGTGACTCCTTTGGAGTTGCGATTTTTTTTTGTTATCTTCGCACCATGAAACGTTTCCTGTTGGCTTGGATAATGGCGCTGGCGCTGCTGCCTGTCAGGGCGCAGTGGCTGCACGAGGGTGACACGATAGCTATCATATCGCCTTCGAGTGCTACGGATACTGCCACCATTAACGGGGGAATCCGCACCTTGGAACAATGGGGCTTCCACTGTGTGGTGAGTCGCCATGCGCTGAATGACTATCGGGGCTTTGCCGGTAGCATCCGTGAACGTCGCGACGACTTGCTGTGGGCACTGACCAATCCGCAGGTGAAGGCCGTCATGTGTTCAAGGGGAGGCGACGGGGCAGTACATCTGCTGTGCGAACTGAAACCCGAAGTCTTCAGGAAATATCCCAAACTGCTCATCGGTTTCAGCGACATCACAGCCTTGCTCAGTGCCGAGGCCTGTGCCGGCAATGTGGGCATTCACGGTTCGATGTGTCATGCCCTTGGTACTTACGAGGGCAAGGATACCGTGAGTCAGGCCTTGCGCCACATGATGATGGGCGATATGCCTACCTACCATGTGGCTTCGCATCCGCTCAACCAGGTAGGCAAGGCACGTGGATTATTGGTGGGTGGCAATATGTCGGTGATGCACGGACTGGCAGGTTCTGACTACGACCCGCTGCTGTTGCCCGATATCATCCTCTTTGTCGAGGACACAGGCGAGAGTATGACAAAGGTTGACCGGATGTTGCACAATATTGAGGTGCGTGGAC
>JAEEGJ010030580.1_pt1 | contig 10514 bp, 7 predicted proteins | sample 8958761 | NCBI WGS metagenome assembly JAEEGJ01 (sample SAMN16246546, study PRJNA631951) | gut metagenome | biome: gut microbiome; feature: rumen; material: RS-attached | host: Bos | place: Iran: Karaj | collected 2018-10
CAATCTGATCAACGGCAGTTACGAGGTGACACGCAAATACCTTATGGCGCTGCAAAAAACAATCTTCTATCGTGAATGGGCAAACGAAACGCTACAATTGCTGGGCAATGAGGAGGCCATCGCCAAGCATCCCGAATACGGACGTTTGCGCCCGCTGGCGTTCGATGGCGACTTCTACTTCGGCGACCGTGTGACTTCCGAAATGCTCGAAAGCCTCTACGTCAGCAACAAGGACAATCTCCTCGCCTATCAATATCTCCTCGCCTACTACATGCTCACAGGCGATCGCGACAACTATACCCGATTCCTTCGTCAGTCGTCCGTCAGGAAATGAAAAAGGAATAACCCCCGACGTCGCCATCAGCGATTCTTCGCCGATCAAATAAGCATATTCCACAGTATGGGTCCAATTTACGATTGTGAATTGGACCCATACTTTCGTGGCATACATATTTGGTGTATCAAAACTGTATGCTCCAATCGGAGCGGTCCAATTTACGTTAGTGAATTGGACTCATACTATCGCAGCATACAGATTTGGTGTACGAAATCTGTATGCTCCAACCGGAGCGGTCCAATTTACGTTAGTGAATTGGACTCATACCATCGCGGCATACAGATTTGGTGTACGAAATCTGTATGCTCCTATAATTATCGGTATTTCTACATTGGAGTTATGTCTTTTGAGAGAAAAAATAAAGGTATGTGACAATATTTTCAACGAATTTCTTGCATTTGTCACAAATTTTTCTTTCCTTTGCAGCCGATATGATGAAGAGACGGTTATCCATATTGATGATCATACTGGCCAATATACTGATATTGGCTCACGCTGTGGTGCCGCACCATCATCACAACAAGATGTTCGTGGCTATCGTCAACGTGTTGGACGACAATGCTCGCGATTTGTTCAACCACGAACATAGTCATAGTCATCACCACGACGGAAACAACCAAACCGACAATCCAGCACATCACCATGACAGCGGAACGGAAGACTGTCTGATGTACGAAGCCGAAGCCGCAGCAGCTCTGAAAAATCAGACGGATGACGAAGGAAAATGCACAATAGCACCTTCGCAGAATTCCGATGATGGCATGCAGATACTGCTTTACGCCATCGGTCTTTACGAATTAGCACTACACTCCACCAATAGCGATGACCACGTCTGGCGACAGCCATACGTCATCGGCGGGCATTCCGACTATGTAGCCCGCGCCAAAGGACTTCGCGCACCTCCCACTTGCTGATTTTTGATTGAGAGACATTTTGCATACCATCCACCTGCATAGGGGGATGGGTATGCCATTTATTCATTATCAAAAACAGCAAGATGAAAACCGGAAATCAGAACGCGGCAATCCTTTTGGCCGTCCTCGCTGCCGCCCTTTATGCCATCAGTACACCGGTGTCGAAAGTACTGCTGCAAGTGGTACCGCCCACTATGGTAGCTGCTTTCCTTTACCTCGGCACGGGCATTGGAGTCGGCACGATGATGATAGTCCGACACGAAAGCAGACGCTCCTCAACCGAAGAGCGTCTGCATCGACGCGACATTCCCTTTACCATTGCTATGGTGGTGCTCGACATAGCCGCTCCAATCCTGATGATGTACGGACTGCGGACTTGCTCGGCAGCCAACACCTCGCTGCTCAACAACTTCGAGATAGTTGCTACCGCCCTCATCGCCCTACTGTTCTTTGGGGAGGCTGTCGGCCGTCGCCTGTGGACAGCCATCGCTTTCGTCACCATTGCAAGCATCCTACTTTCGCTCGACGACAGCAGCATTGGCGAAGCGCTGACCTTCTCGCGAGGATCGCTCCTTGTGCTGGGTGCCACAATCTGCTGGGGCCTGGAGAACAACTGCACGCGTCAGATTGCCGATCGTGACCCAATGGAAATTGTCACCATCAAGGGCTTCGGTTCGGGATTTGGCGCGCTCGCCATCGCCTTTGCCGTGGGAGAATCTTTGCCCAACTGGAAACATCTACTCATCATCCTCCTGCTTGGTTACGTGGCTTATGGATTGAGCATCTACTGCTACACCTACGCCCAACGCACCATCGGAGCCGCCAGGACCAGCACCTACTATGCGCTTGCCCCTTTCATAGGTGCACTTCTCTCCATCCTTTTGCTCGGCGAACCCATCACGCTCATCTTCATCATCGCCTCTATCATCATGGCAGTAGGTTGCTGGTTCGCGGCAAAATAGAATCTATCGGAGCTCAGCGACGAGATTCCTGACTGTTTGGCAGATATTCTTTTTGGCGATGGCTTTCTGCATCGCTTCCTCGAGGGTGATTCCTGGTGGATTAATACATTCCACGCGGGCGAATCCGGCCTGAAGCAACTGCTCGCGGTCGCTGATTCGTCCTGCAATGAGGCAGGCGGGAGTGTTTCCAGATTGTTCGAGGATACCTACGGGCAGTTTGCCCATCAGCGTCTGTCGATCGGCCGAACCCTCGCCCGTGATGACCAGATCGGCATCGCAGACAAGTTCTTCGAAGTGAATCGTTTCAAGCAAAAGTTGAATTCCAGACTTGCAGGAAGCGTTGAGGTATTGCAGAAACGCATAACCCAGTCCTCCGGCAGCGCCCGCACCTTCGTCCTGCGAATGGTCGAAGCCGAAATGACGTGCCGAGGTTTCGGCAAACTTCCTTGCCCGTTCATCCAGCTTGATTACCATCTCGGGCGTTGCTCCCTTCTGTGGCGCAAAGACGCTGGCTGCGCCATTGTGGCCACAGAGCGGATTCTTCACATCGGTGGCTATCGTGAAATGCACGTCCTTCAGTTCCTCGAAGTCCTCCCATCGGTCGTTCACTGCAAAGGCATCGACGATGGCACGGAGCATTCCCATTCCAGCATCACTTGTCGCACTACCGCCCAGACCGACGATGATGTGACGGGCTCCTTTTCGAACGGCATCGACCACCAGTTGGCCGGTGCCATAACTTGTTGCCATCATTGGGTCACGTTCTTCCTTTGTCAACAAGGTCAAGCCACTGGCTTGGGCCATCTCGATTACAGCCAGTTCGTCCTTGAGCAGATATTGTGCCGTAATTGGTCGCATCAGTGGGTCTCTCACCGTCACAGCAATCTGTTCGCCCCCGATGGCGGCATGGAAAGCTTCGAGAAAGCCCTCGCCTCCATCGCTGACGGGGACCTGCACGATTTCGGCATCGGGACAGGCGTAACGAATGCCTTCGGCCGCTGCCCGATTGGCTTCGACCGAAGTTATGCAACCCTTGAACGAATCGACTGCTACAACTACCTTGCGAATGTTCTTCATTTGTATTTGATTTATTTTCCTGTTCACTTCTCGACCACTCCCATCGGCTTGCGATAGTCGTCGTTGATAAGTTCAACGGCCTTTACATTATTGAACTCCACGCGGGCACGAATGAAGTCGGGCACATTATACGACAGGAAGAGCTCACGATAGTAACGGCGGGGATTCTGCTGCGGGAGCATGAAGGGCTTGGTGGCGTGGCCATCGGCATCGATGTGGGTGAAATAGGGCCGCGTGAAGAGGCCATCATCGCGACGCGAACTGAACACCATCCAGCGCGAATTGCTGCTCCAGTTGTGAAAACTTTCGGTGTCATCGCTGTTGACCTCCACCATCGGACGTCGTTCGCCAGTCAGGAGATCGAGCAGCCAAAGGTCAGCCTCGTGGTGCCAGATGCTGAACTGCCCGTAGTCAGCGACCGAATAGACCAGGAAACGGCCGTCGTAACTGGGACGAGGGAAGCAGATCGAGCAGCTGTCACCATGATCGATGACCTTTCGAACAGTGGAGCCATACGTACCACTTTCGGCATCGAAGTCGATGCTATAAAGACTGTATCGAACCGAATCAAGCTGCATGCTTCCCGGAGGAAGAGCTTGTGCAGCGCTGAAATAGAGCGTCTTGCCATCAGCCGAAAAGACAGGGAAAGTCTCGTAGAGAGAGTCGGTCTTGAGCGAGGGAGTGATGATGAGCTGGTTCTTTTCGACGTCATAGACCTGGATGTCCGATGCGGCGTCGAACACCTCGATGCGATTGGCATGACGGATGTGGAATGTCTGTCGCGTAGTATTGGTACTGTAGGCAATGTATTTGCCCGAAGGATGCCAGTAGGGATAGACGCAGAAGCCAAGGGTCTGGTCGGTCTTGGTGTTATAGGCCGTCAGACGTCCCTCGTCGAGCAGCAGGGTCGCTCCATGCGCACCACGAATGTGAAGACTCATGCGCGACGGGTCGGCGCGATTGAAGCCATGACAGTTGACACAACCTTCGAACTGCGTATTCTCGATGAGCGGTGTCTGCTCGAAGGTGGAGAGGTTACGTTGGTAGATGCCCATCTTGCTCCATACCTCATAACCCGGTTCGATGAGACGATAGCACAGGCCATAGTCGATGCTGTCGGTGCTGACATAGAAGTGGAAGGGCTGGTAGGTGTGCCACCCGTCGGCAAACTTGGCCGAAACCGTAACTGTCAGCGAATCGCCTACGTTCTGCGCCACGAGCTTGTGCCAGTCGTCGATATCGAAGTCGGTAGTCTCACGACCCTGTCCGTGAAGTGTGTGGCCCTTTGCATCCGCAACGACAGCATCGACCAGCAAGGCGTCGTCGCTCTTCATGCCGAAGTTGAGAGGAGCAATGCCAACGGGGATGGTTACATCGACGTAATCGGGGTAGATGTCGGGCAAGGAGGCCTCACTCGTTGCATTGCTGACACGTTCGCCGCAGGAGGCAAGGAGAAGGACTGCGATGATGAAAAGAAAGGAGTATATAAGATTGTGATGCTGTTGAGGCATGAGCTTATGAGGTTGAGGGGTGATGATCCTGTGGAGTCGTATGATAATTCTTGACATCTTTCACGAAGAAGTAATAATACCAATAGGTTTGGCCAAAACGCTGCTCAATCTGCTCGAGGGGCGCCTTTCGATTGGTCAGCGTGTAGAAGTCGTTCAAGCGCTGGAAGGTGGGACGGTCGATGCCAGGTGGCATCTGTTCCTGAGCGGTATGCTCGCGGCTCCACCAGAGCAGCAATCCTTCCTGGAAGGCGAGGGGGAATCGCGGATAGCCGATCGACTCACTGAGGGGGAAACGCGCCACGAAGCTGTCGATATCCTTCGAGAGCAGGTACGACGCTTCGAGGTATTCGAAAGCCAGACGATTCCGACGATTGGCGAGGAACAGTCGTCCGAGCATGGCCGACAGGTCGCGGTCGCTATAGAAATAGTCCTCCTTGACGATCGAGGAGCGCAGACGTCCGTACTCGGGATGGCTTCGGACCAGCTCGTCATCGGCAAGCAACTTCATCGTCTCGTTCGCCCAAGTGCGATAGAACAGCGTGTGGCTGAGAGCGCTGAGGTACTTGCGAGCCACGGGATAGTTGCCCACAATGAGGTTGGTCTCGGCCAGCCGCTTGTAGCAGCGTCCGCTCTTCTGGTAGTCGGGAATGGCTTCCTGTGCTTCGAAGACGAAACGCTGAGCCGTATTGATCATGCCGAGCTGATAGTAGGCTTCGGATGTGGTGAGCGGCGAAACGGGGTCGCTGACAAACTCGGGCAGCAGCCCTTCGACACCATTCTGGACATAGCGGAACATGTTATCGGCCATCAGCCCCTTCATGCCGAGAGCAAGATTGAGGGCGGTGACCATGAGGGGATTGTCGGGCATCTGGCGGTCGGCGGTCTGCAGGATGCGGTTCCACTGCTGGTTACGAGCCATGTAGTCGTAGGCCATGACCTGCTCGGTACGCGGGTTCATCTTGACACGGACACCCAAAGCGACAACCACAAAGGCAATCAACGCGCTCACAACGGGGCGAACCCATCGCTGTTCCGACTCATGCCAACGTTTCACGAAAAGATGCAGCACGAAGAGCACAGCCACCGAACCTGTCGCCAGCCACAACCACATGGGGAAAGTGTCGGGATAGCGGGTGTAATGTACACCTTGCCACAGACGGGCTGCACTCACCGACACGAAATGGGGCAGAACTGCCGGCAACACACAGCCTACGACAACGACTGCAACTCCCAGGAATCGACTGACAAAAGTGCCCCGACGTGCCTCATCCAGAAAAACAAGCAGAACGAAAAGGAAGGCCACAGGTCCGGCCATCCAATAAAGCAGTGGCGCACAAACCAGCGCAACCAGACTTCGCGCCATCGGATTGGCTATCCGTCCGATGTCCCAGGCAGCCAGCATCACAAGAATCAGCGCCCACACACCGCCCAGCAGGGCATTCTCGTCGAGCAGGAAAACCCACAGCAGGGCAGCAGGCAGAAAGCTCAGTCCATACTGTCGGTTCCAGCCCACCAGACGAGCCGACATCAGCTGAACGACCATCAGCAAAACGCCTATAATAACGGCGCCGATACGTGCATAGAGGAAAAACTGCGTACAAAACCGTCCCAACAGGTCAGCGAACCCGCCAGGCACCGAGAGCACTTCGCGCACGTAGCTGCCCTCAAACAGGAACAGCTGGTACTGTTCCTGGAAATGCAGGTGATGCGGATAGGCAAGGGCAAAGAACAGCGTCACTGCCAATCCGAAGAATATAGTCATAAGGGCCTTATGCCTTCCCATCAGTTTCAATCAATTGAAATTATTAATTGTTAATTGTTAATTGAATTGTGTTTGTTTTCGGGCACAAAGATAGAAAATTTTCCATTGATTTACAAAAATCAAAAGTGTTTTCTTGTTTTTTTGACAAAAAACACGTATCTTCGCTGCCGAAATCAAGCCATAATGCAACAAAATAAAAGCCATAATACACGCATCGGCTGGATAGTGACCCTCGTTGGGGCTGCTATGCTGCTGCTTTTCTTTCTTCTGTTCTATCCCTACCATCTGAGGCACCGCGAACAGACGATGCTTTTCCTCTTGAATCGCGACTGGATACGCGAGACCTACCTGAACCTCGAACATGGAGGAGCGGTACGGCTCGTGGGCGACTTCCTGCAACAGTTCTTCTACTACATCGGGGCAGGCCCGGTGATTGTTGCCGCGCTGCTGACCATGCTGGGCGTGCTTTGGTTCAAAATCGTGCAAAGGGCGACGCTGCTGATCAGGGGACGTTCTTGGCATACCTTGTCGTATGTCATTGCCGTACTGGTCACAATTTGGGAGACGGGGCGCGAATGCCGGCCGGAATATCCGTTGGCCTCCACGCTGCAGGTGGTCGGCTGGAGCGCACTCGTACTGATTGCCCTGCAGTTCAAGGAGCGTTCGATGGCCGCCTGGGCAGCAGGCATCGGAATCATTGCCGGCTGCTGGCTGTTCGACTACGAACTGCTGCCGCAATCCCGTCTTTATGGCTGGCCGGACCGGATTGCCGAACACCAGATGGCCCTCGATGTGGAGGCCAGCCTCGGACATTGGGACAAGGTGGAGGCACTCACCGCTGAAGATCGCGACTACAACATCGACATCTATTACCGCAACCTCGCCCTTGCCCAACAAGACAAGCTGCCCGAAACGCTGATGACGCGACCGCAGAACGGCAGCGACGGACTATTCATCCCAGTCGATGAACAAGGGAACTACTTCCTTTTTGCCGCAGCAGGCGAGGCCTGGTGGGCGGTGGGCGACCTGACCATGGCCGAACACGCCACCCTGCTTGGACAGATATTTTCGCCGCGCAAAAGGGGAAGCCGCTGCATGAAGCGTCTGGCCGAAATCAGCCTTGCCAAGGGCGACCGGGCAGCTGCCGACAAATATCTGCGCATGTTGAAGCAGAGCATCGTGCACCGTCCATGGACCCTAAGCCACATTCCGGAAGAAGCCGACCACTCAACGGTCCTGAATCCCGAGACGATGGTGCAGACCAGGGACACGCTCCGCCTGGCTGGCGAAGTGCGACTCTGCCTCCGCAGTACCCTTGACAACAATCCCGACCAGACGATGGCACTCCAGTACCTGCTCTGCTACGACCTGTTGGACAAGGACCTGCTGTCATTCACCAGCGACGTTCAGCGCTATGGTTGTCCGCGCAACGTACGTCTCTACGAGGAGGCGATGCTCGTTGTGATGGCCAGTCGTCCCGAGATGCGCGAAGCCTGGCAACCCCTGGTGCGCCACGAGACCTACGAGGACTTCGAAGCCTTCAACCAGGCTTTGATCGATAGTCAGGGCCACCTCGACAAGATCCGGCCACGGTTCGGTGAAACCTATTGGTTCTATCTGCGGAAAAAAGCGAATTAGAAATAATATTAACTATAGTAGTTATAGTTACTATAGATTCTATAGGCACTATAAACTATAAAGCCAATGAAACCCAGACACCACATATATTCTCTCCTGCTTCTCATCCTGCAGCTCAGTTGGGTGGGCTGTATGCGTGCACCCCACGACGTCGTCCCATCGAGCGAGCCGCTGGTCATCTATCCCGACTATCAGAATGTCACGGTTCCCTGCAACATCGCGCCGCTCAACTTCATGCTGCGTGGCGATTACGACGCCATCGCCTTCCAATTGAAGGACTCATCGGGAAACATGCTTTTCTCGTTTTGCGACAAGGGTACGAAGATGATTTTCGACGAATACGCCTGGCAAGGAATGATGCAAAGCTATACCGGCCAGCAGCTGACTGCCACACTGATGGCACGACGCGCCGGGGATGGGCAGTGGGTGCAGTTCCCCGACTTCGGTTGGACCATCTCAAGCGACAAGATCGACCCATTCATCACCTATCGTCTCATCGAACCCGGCTATGAAGTGTGGGACAACGTCTGCATCGAGGAACGCTGCACCGAGAACTTCGCCAGCCGCCTGCTGGCCGATGGTCGGCAGCTGGGCAATCGCTGCATGAACTGCCACACTCACGGCGGCGACCGTGGACAATACAGTTTCTTTTACCTGCGCGGTGAAGGCGGAGGCACCATCCTCAACCGCGAGGGGAAACTGCGCAAGGTGACGCTCCGCAGCCCGCAGATGCACGGAGGCACTGTCTATGGCGACTGGCATCCCTCGGGACGCTACGCCGTCTTTTCGACCAACGTCATCATCCCCGCCTTTCATGCCGACAGTCACCGGCGACTGGAAGTCTATGACACCGAGTCGGACCTCTGCGTAGCCGATTTCGATCGCGACACCATCCTGCTTTGTCCTCTTGTCACCAATACGGCCACGTCCTACGAGACATTCCCGGCCTTCTCGGCCGACGGACGATGGATCTACTTCTGCACAGCCGACAATCCCTGTGGCGACACCCTGCCCTCGGCTACAGACTTGCGCGACAAGATCCATGACCTGCACTATTCGCTGTGCCGTCTCGCCTTCGATGCCGAGACCGGAACCTTTGGCAACCAGATTGATACTATCTACAATGCCCGCCTCGAAGGCCACTCGGTGAGCTTCCCCAAGTGCTCGCCCAACGGACAATATCTTTGCTTCACCCTCTCCGACAGCGGCACCTTCCCCATCTGGCACCGCGAGGCACGACTCGGGTTCCTGCGGTTGGCGGGCGACGACGTCGTCGCATGCATACCGACCGACGAGAACGGAACCTATCACAGCTGGAGTCACAATTCCCGTTGGATTGCCTTTGCCTCAAAGCGCACCGACGGGCAATATGGTCGCGTCTATTTCGCTCACGTCGAAGACAACGGGCTCTCCAAGCCCCTGACCCTGCCCCAAGCCGACCCCGAAATGGATGACTGGAACCTGCTTTCGTACAACATCCCCGACCTTTCGACCGAACCCGTTGCCTTCGACCAGAATGATGTGAAAACACTGTTCGAACAAGTATCAGCCGCGCCTTTCAGATGATACTTATTTGACAAAAGCCTTACCCGAACCCATGATTTCTTGAATTGTGCCATAATTGGATAAAATTATACAATCCATTAACAAGAAAACCCGCTATCTTTGCACCGCTTAACACGCATATTATACTATAAATACATATTTTGCTAACACAAACGCCATGACTAAGTCATTTGACATGAGAGCGCTTGCATTGACACTATTGATGATGGTGTCAACTGCCCTGTATGCGCAAGTTACAGTGTCGGGTGTGGTGACTGAAACTACGGGAGATCCCGTCATCGGTTGTACGGTTCGTGAAAAAGGCACGACCACCGGTACAATTACCGACATCGACGGCAACTACTCGATCCGTGTTTCGAGCGCCAACGCCACACTGTTGTTCACCTACGTCGGCATGGAGGACCAGGAGGTCAAGATTGCCGGACGCAAGACCGTGAATGTGGAAATGAAGAGCGACGACGAGTTGCTCGAAGAAGTTGTTGTAGTCGGCTATGGTACGATGAAGAAGTCGGACCTTGCCGGCGCATCGGTCACGATGGACGAATCGAAGATGAAAGGTTCGATCATCACCTCGCTCGACCAGTCGCTGCAGGGACGTGCCGCTGGTGTGCAGGCCACCCAGACGTCGGGCGCCCCGGGCTCGTCGTCGTCCATCCGTGTGCGTGGCACCGCCACCATCAACGCCAATGCCGAACCACTGTACGTCATCGACGGCGTGATCGTGCAGCGCCAGGGTTCGTCGGGCGC